>ERZ724505.141-NODE-141-length-45154-cov-8.594603_pt1 | contig 45154 bp, 62 predicted proteins | sample MGYA00376038_ERZ724505 | MGnify/ENA primary metagenome ERZ724505 (study PRJEB28724, sample SAMN07190884) | wastewater metagenome | isolation source: effluent of sewage treatment plant in Hong Hong | place: Hong Kong | collected 2016-03-17 ... | reverse complement strand
ACCTCGAATAGCGGAAGTCCGGGGCCTTTTCCTTTTATAAAAAATATTTTTGACAGATGTTGACTTTTATTGACACCTAGCGTATATTAGGGGTGTTGGAATTGTCACGAAAACAGGAGGTTCTCAGCATGCCAAACTTCTCAATGAAACGGAAGCTCGACAAAGCCGAAGCGATCGACGTATCCATTTATCCGAAAAATGCGGATGGGGATTACATCCTAGATCTGAACGCTTCAGACATTGAGGATATTGATTTGTGCGATTCTAAGACGGAGCAGTGGATTTGGTCTGTTGGGCAGCACTTAGAAACAGGTCAGGTGCTTGCGAGTGTGTCGGCAAAGTTTTATCAAAATCCTGCGTTCAAGTGCATTTGGCTTCGATAAAAAAGGAGGTTCTCATGGAAGGTTTGAAGCAGGTCGAAGTGATCTCGGTTCGTAAACTTGACGGCGCTGGCAACTTAAAGGCGTTCGTCGACATCCGGGTCGGCGGGGTGCTTGTAATCACGCAGTGCGCGGTACTGGACGGCAAGCGAGGATTGTTCGCTACCTTACCGCGTCAGCTCGCGCGGGACGGCCGGTGGCGCGACGTCGTGATCGTCGCGGATGAAGAAGTCCGCTCGGTCTATGAGAAGGCAATTCTTGAAGCGTACGAGCAGGAGCTCACCGCACTCGGGGCGAAGGAGTAAGCCGTGGCCAGCCTTTCCCTTAAACAAATCGAGATCCGAAGCATCCGACTCGTGAACGACGACTCGCCCGTGAAGGCGGTCATGGACGTGCGCATCGGCGGCGCCGTGACGTTCCACGAGGTCGGGATCGTCGATGGGGATCAGGGCCTGCGCGCCCTTTTCCCCAAACGCATGACGCGCTTCGGCACAAAGGTGGACCTCGTGACCTTCGACGACGAGGACCTCCTCATGAATTGGCGCGAGACGATGATCCGCGCCTATCGCGAGGAGTCCCAAAGGACGGCCGGACAGCGCACGCGGATCGTGCACGACTAGGGGGCATCATGAAGGTCAGGGAGCTCGTGGAAAAACTCTCGGAATTGCATCCGGACATGGAGGTGGCGGTGTCTCAGCTGAGCGGGTCCTATTATGTGACGGCCTCCGCGATAGACTTAAGACGGCTGTTCGCCGGCATGTTCGAAGACGGGGAGCACTATTGGCGTCCGGCCTTCGGCGAAGAAGGCGAGACCGTGGCGGTGATCCGATGAACGGCCAGGTGCTTTTCGTCCGCGCGCAGAAGACGTGCCAATGGTGCGGCTGGCGGTTCGAGCTCAGCATGGCGCCGTACTCGCCGGAGCGGCTCAGGTCGTGGTCTGATCTTGTCGGACAACACCGGCTCGATTGCAAGGAGGCGTTCCTCAAATCTCCCGCCGCGGCGGGTTTAAACGAGGCCGGGATGCACTTCCTCGGGTCCACGCGATGATGGACCATGACGACGAGCGGGCCGGCTCGATCCGTTTTTTCATCTTCGCCATGCTGGCGCTTACCGTTGCGTTCGCTCTCATCTTCATCTCACGCAACGCGCCTAAGATGGAGAGCGCGCGCGAGATGTACGAGGCCGAGGAGAAGCTGGCGGAGCTCCGATCAAGGTCTTTTTGAATTTTACGCTTATTGATTTTTATTGACATTTTTTGACAGGGAGTTAAAATAACCGGCATGAAAAAACTAAAAGATATGAAGCTGAACGGAACGAAACTTTCGGACCTTAGGATGCAGAGCGGGCTTACGCTTGAGTCCATGGCCGAGGAGATAGAGGTGGACCCGTCCACGATCTCGCTCTGGGAAAACGGTGAGCGTCAGCCGGGACCTCAGAATTTAAAGCGATTGGCTGATTACTTCAAGGTGCCGATGCGGTCGATCCTCTTGTCGCTTGCGATCCTTGCGGTGTGCCAGCAGGCCTGGGCGATGGACCGAGGCGAGATGACGGGCCACATGGCGCCCTATTGGAATTCGGTTGTGGGTGCGATCTACCGAGCGGAGGGAGGCCCCAAGGCGAGGAAACCCTTCGGCATATTGTCGGTTCCGTGTGCCGGCTATTCCGAGTGTCGGGAGGTCTGCTACGCGACCGTGCGTAACAATTATTTCCGATGGATCGATGCCGGCCGGCCGGGTGAATACCTGGAGTTTTTGGCGAAAAGGTACGCGCCTGTTGGGGCTGAAAACGATCCGACCGGACTCAATCGAAACTGGCTTAAGAACGTGAGGCATTTCATAGAACAGGATTAGTCCGTCCGGCTCGGTCCGATATTGTTCTCTTAATTTTTTCTCGCAAAGGAGGTTCTCTTGCAGGTCCGCAACGTCGACACGCCGCTTTTCAAACATCAAAACGATGCTGTCGAATTTCTGCTCAAAAACTCAGGGTGCGGATTGATCGCGCATGAGCCGGGTTTGGGAAAGACCAGGACGGCGCTCGAAGCGTATAGCCGATTCAAGACGATGCTTGGAGATGATCCGAACTTCCACTTGCTTGTTGTTGCCCCGATTTCGCTTCTTGAAGCCGCCTGGCATGAGGACCTGGCCAGGTTCACGCCGCACCTTTCGTTTTGGAACCTTCATAAAAACGGTATTCAGTCGCCGCCTTCTCAGGTTCCGCACGCCAATGTTTATGCGATCAACTACGAGTTTTTCCAGTACACAGACAAGGTCCAGCGGCTCATGGGGTTCTTAACACCTAAGCAGTGGATGGCGGTGCTGGACGAGTCGTCCAAGATAAAAAACCACGCCGCGTCTCAATCGAAGAACCTGCTCGCGATCAAAAATTTATTCAGCTACCGCGTCGCCATGAGCGGCACCCCGGCGCCCAATTCCGAGGCCGAGTATTGGTCGCAGATATCCTTCTCCATGGCAAACGTACTGCCTAAGTCTTTCAACCAGTTCCGCAGGACTTACTTCTATCTTCGCGGCAGGAACGGCCAGCCGGTCGCGGCGCCGGCGGTTCCTACGCGTCAGGCCATGCACGACCTGTTCTCGAAGCAAGGAGCCGAGTACGCGATCACGAAAGAGAAGAGAGAGGAGCTTTTTTCTGTGATCGGGCCGTTCATCCACGCTCGGAAGAAAGAGGATTGCCTGGATCTACCCGATCAGGTCGACGAGAAGCGTCTCGTCAAGATGGGGCCGAACCAGGCGCGCGCGTACCGGCAGATGAAGAATCAGCTTGTGGCCGAGATCCAGGGGCAGGACGTGGTCGCGCAGGTCGCGCTCGCGAAGCTCATGAAACTCAGGGAGATCACGTCTGGATTTGCGATCTCGGAAGATCAGCAAGTCGTCGAGACAGAGTGTCCGAAAATCGATGCGCTTGACGATATCATCTCGGAACTTGGCGAAAAGCAGGCTATTATTTGGTGCAATTTTACCTGGGAAATTTATAAGGTGTGCGCAATGATGACCAAATACGGGCGCACTGCTACTTTACATGGTGGAACCAAAGACCGTGAAGATTCCATTAATGGGTTCATCAAAGGCGAGTACCGCTACCTCGTCGCCAACCCGCACAGCGCGGCCCACGGCCTCACGTTCGTGAACTGCTCCGAGCAAATCTTCTTCTCGCTCGACTACTCCTGGGAAGCCTACGAACAGGCCCGCGCCAGGACGCATCGCGCTGGCCAGGTCAATAAGTGCACCTATTACCATCTCCTGGCCGAAGGCACGATCGATGAGGAGATCCTGGGCGTGCTTAAGAAAAAGGGCAATGCGCAGGAGATCGTGTTTAGTTTGAGGGCTGATTCCAATGAGCGTATCAGAAAATAAATTTCATAAAGGTGCACCGGACGGAAAGCATTACTGGCTTACTCCAAAGGCCGTATACGATGATCTGAACCGTCAATATGAGTTTGACTTCGACCCATGCCCATACCCGAAGCCAGAGAACTTTGATGGCCTGACCTGCGAATGGGGCCAATCAAGCTACGTCAATCCGCCGTTCGGATCCATCATCCATAACGGCAAGAAGAAGGGGCCGACAGCATGGGCCAGAAAAGCCATCGAGGAAAACAAAAAGGGCAAGTGCGTGGTTTTGGTCTACCCAATCGACAAATGGATCCTGATGCTTTTGGCCCACGGCGCGAAGGTTAAGAACTTGGGCGATGTGAAGTGGGAAGCCATTGAGGATCGGTCGGCTCACAAAGGAACCGGCAGACACATCGCTTGCTTTGTGTTGGATAGGCCATGAAGAACCCCCCTAAGCACAGGCGGGAGGATAAGAGAGGGCTAGTGAAGCATCGGCATCGGTACGACCGTTGCAAACACGGAGATTCTATAATCACCTGCTTGGATGTGAGCAGTAGGGTTTTACATTGCCGCTGCGGAAAACAACGACCTGTGGGGAGGGGGAAGTGAAGCAGATTGACATTGAAAAGGTGCGTGCCGCCTTAGAAACGCTCTCAGATATTCTGCTTAAGGAAACAGCCGAGAAGAATCTTGGTGGTCTTGTGCGAGATATTCATAATCTGGGCTACCGAATCGTCATCAAAGTCTCAGTTGAGAAGGAGCGTCCATGACCACCCAAGAGAGGATTGAGATGAGAGTAGCCAAAGCCCTATGGAACTGGTGGGTACGCATCTGCGTCTACGGGTGGACGATTTTGATATTGGCTTCAATCACCACGCTTATCATGGTCAAGTTGGGAGGATTGAGATGAGGACACCAGAAATTATCGCAAGCGAATTAAACTCGTTGATTCGCAAGGATTGGGAGAAAGGCATCTGGAACGGCCCGGAATATTTTCAGGCGTTCAAAGATGCGGTCGAACAAGAACGCCAACATCAGGCAAAGCTGGAGGCAGAGGTAGCCGATCTAAACCGGAAGCTGTCCAACGAAATCAGGCGGCAGGTCGATACCGAAGCGGAGGCAAGCATCAAGGACATGGCGTTGCGAGACTTACAAGAAATCCTTTGCGACCCTGACGGAAATCCTTCTTTTCACGGTAGCTATGGCGACCATGATGTTGCAAGGAAAGCATTTGAATCCCTCTCCCACCCCACACCCCCTCTCTACTCTGCGGTTGTGAAGTTAGCTGAGGCAACAGAACAATTGATTATAGACCTTGGCAAGCTACAGATTCGTGGAATGTCAGCTCCGCTCCATGATTTGCCGCTCCACTTCCCATCTGTTTCGACTGATTGCGGATGCCCAGTTCACGAGCATTTGGCTGTTGCCAAAGAGGCGCTCGACACCATTAAGAACTTAATAGGAAAACCGGGCTCTAAAAATGTTTGACCCAGACGCCCAATCCAGAGAACGACGCCGCAAAGATAGGGAACGTAAAAAACGGAGAATTAAAAAATGACCGACGCCAATATTTTTAACGTCGAGCATCAGTACCAATCTTATCTGGGCCGAATGGGTTTACGCGAGTCGTCTATGGGCGACATCCAGAGGGTCGAGACGCGCCGGGCGTTCATTGGTGGTTTTGGGCAGGCTTTACTTTGTCTGCGAGATGACATCGGCCGGATAGACGACGAGATGGAGGCCGTAAAAATTTTGGCAGATATCACGCAGCAGTGTATCAATTACTGGAAAAAAGAGGCGCGTAATGCTGGAATCGAACCCGAACAGAAAGGACGTTCAAGTGAAGAATCCTGACCAGATGTCCATGCGCGATGCGGGTGACCTTTTGAGAATTCATGAGGTGGCAATGTACAGGCTTTGCCGGGAGGGCAAGCTTCCGGCCGAAAAGCGCGGCGGCCGCTGGGTGCTCCTGCGTTCTAGGTTCGATTCCTGGATGGATTCCTGCATGGCGCGTACGCTTGGGGTCGATTCTCTGAGCTTAGCCGGGATCGGGGTGGCGGCGTGAGGCTGGTTGATTTACAGCTTGTCGTCCGCATTGACGGCAAAAATTACGCCCGAAATTATGGGCCCGTGCCGGCGATCGATCTTTTAACTTTGCGCGCCGCGCTTCTGTCGTTGTCCAGGCAGGCTATCAATACGGTCGTGACGAACGGCAAAGAAGGCGACGAGACCACGGCGGCTAAGGTTTCACGCGTCATGCCGCGGATTGAACGCTTGATCGAGATCATCGACGCGGATCTTAAGGGCAATTTCAGGGTCATCAAAGAAGAGGGGACTCTGTAGTGAAGACGCTTAAAACAACTATCATTGATCTGCCGCCAGGCTGCGATGGGCTCTTGATCAAATCTAACGGCAATACACGCGTCATTGAGATGAACGACTTTGACGGCGAAAACTGGCATCACTCTAAGACGTTTTTTGTGCCGGCATCGAACGACATCAAGATCCGCTGCTGGCGCAGCCAGGTGATGCTCAGCGCTTATGACGATGACGCTATTGAGGCGACGCTTATTTTTGATTGGGCGCCGGATAAGCCTGAGCTTCTAAACTACGCCACAGAGCATTACATGCGGATGGTTAAGGCCGAGTCCGAGCTTAAAAACATCCGTTCCGGTAAGGAGAAATCATGATAGGTTTTACGATTTTAAGAATCGGCATTGACGCCTTGGCGACTGTTTTCGCGTCTGTGATCGCGTTCATCATTCTGATGATCTTGCGGCAAAATGATTTTTTGTCGGAGCATGCCGGAAGACCGCTTTCAGGGATGGATCCGGCCAGAGTCTTTGTGCTCATCGCCTGGGTGGTTCTGCTCGTGGGGATATGGTGGTGAACGAGATCCAGCTTACTCAAAGAATTCGTCAAATGGTGAAGCGAGAGTTTCCCTGGGTGTACGTCCAGCGCGTGTCGGATAAGTTTATTTCCGGGGTCCCGGACCTGCGTCTGATCGCGCACGGCATGTCGGCCGATCTTGAGGTGAAGACAGCGACCGGGAAGACCACGAGAATTCAGAATTGGACAATGGACAAGATTCGCGAGGCCGGCGGCGCGGTGGGCGTCGTCCGGTCGGTGGAGGAGGCCCGGGTGTGGCTCACCCGGTTCTCCAAGGAAGCTCGGAGAAGATCCGAGATCATGCACGATATCGACGGGAGGACGTTCAGTGACAATGCCTCTTAACTACCCGAAGCGCAAATGCATCATTTGTCAAAAGCCTTACGCTCCTTCGTATAAAAATCAAAGATATTGCGGACACAAATGCAAGTGGGTCGTGATTGGAAAGCGCGTTACGTCCTTTTCAATGACCGATGCCTCGATCTCCAAAAGAGCAGACGCTCTGCGCGGACGCGGTAAAGGCAAGACCTACACGAAGCTTCGCGGTCGACACGCGCACCGTGTGATTGCCGAAAAGATTCTCGGACGTCCTTTGAAAAAGGGTGAAGTGGTCCACCACATCGACCACGATAAGAAGAACAACGCGCCGGAAAATCTGCAGGTTTTGGCGAGCCAAGCAGAGCACGCGAGAGTTCACTTCACAAAACACGGTCTGGGAGGGCCGTCCAAATGAAAGTCATAAACGTAAAAATCCAAAATATTCTAGGCATCGAGGAGATGGAAATCCTGCCAAAAGAGATCAACCGTTTTGAAGGCCGAAACTCTGTTGGCAAAACTTCGATCCTTGAGGCGATCAAAGCTGCTCTCAAAGGAGGCCATGATGCCAGCCTCCTTCGCAATGGAGAAAATGAGGGACAAGTCGTGATTCTTCTGGACGACGGGATGGAGATCAAAAAAACCATCACCGCCGAAAAGACGGACCTCTCGGTGAAGTACCCGAGGTCGGGCGTGAAGGTCGACAAGCCGCAGACGCAGCTCAACGCCTTGGTCGACGCGCTCTCGGTCAATCCGGTCGAGTTCCTGAACGCGCCGGCGAAGGACCGGGCGAACTACCTTCTCCAGGCCATGCCGCTTAAGGTGACTCGTGAAGACCTGGCCGGAATCTATGACGCGCCAACGCCTGCGCTCACGGACATCCTGAAAGAGCATGCCTTCACGGCTCTGGCCGCGATCGAAAAGATCATCTTCGACGACCGGACCGGTGTGAACCGCCTGAAGGATGAGAAGCTCAAAACCGCGAAGCAGTTGGGGGAGACGTTGCCGCTGGAGGACAAAGACTCGCCCAGGACTGACTGGAACGTCGTGCGTGAACGGGCCTCCACAGAGCTTGCCGAGGCTAGAACCGAACTTAAGAACTTCCAAGCATCTGCCGATCAGATTTATAAGACGTCCATGTCCGAAGCTGAGAACGAGGCAAACGCGGCTCGCGAAAAGACGGAAGCCGAGTATCAGCGCCGTCTGCGTGAGATTTCTGAATGGAAGGCCCAAGAAATGGCAAAGATCGCTTCTATTGCCACCGAGAAAACAGGATCGGCGGCGAACGCGAAGGCGCGCACCCTGAACGAAGCGAATGCTCGTCTTGCCGGCAAGATCGAGAGCGCCACGGCCCAGCTTGCTGTGGCTGACGCGAACCTCAAACGCCAGGTGAAGGACGATGCCACTCGCGAAACGATCGCCCGCGTCCTATCCGAAGCCGAGCACCACGAGAAGGAAGCCGAAAACCTCACAAGCCGCCTCGAAGCTTTGAAGGGCCTGCGCTTCCGGATCCTGTCGAGCCTTCCAATCCCGGGCCTCTCGGTGAAGGACGGCCAGGTCTACAAGGACGGCGTGGTCTACGACCGGCTCAACACTGCCGAGCAGATCTCTATCGCGATCTCGATCGCCAAGCTCCGGGCCAAGGATCTCGGGATCGTGACCGTGGACGGACTCGAGTGCCTGGACGAGGAGAACTTCCGCGAGTTCGAGCGGCAGATGCAGGGCTCTGGGCTACAGGCTTTCATCACCCGCGTCACGAATCCGGCGGCGGGCGGCATGGAGGTCATCACGAAATGAAGGTCGGCGATAAAGTCTGGCACCCGAAGACAAAGCTTGTAGGCGTCGTCGCGGCCCCGGCCGGCACCAGGATTGAGGTTCCCGGTGCAGAGGTTGGGACGTTCGTTCCGGAACACCATCTCGGCGTCGCTGTTCTCGACCCGCTCGGCCTTGGCCCTCAAACTTATGTCTGGGCGGAGTCTTCGCTCGAGCTTCTGGACGAGGAGGAGTTTAAGGTCGTGTCAGACCTCACGAACGCCAAGCGCAGGAAGACCGAGCTCAATAAAGAGGTTGAGAAGGCCAAATCCGAATTCGGCCGTGCGGAGGAGGCGATGCTGGAGTTTTTAAACCGCATGGCGGTTCAAGGCACGCGGCAATACGCTGGGGTGGGCCAAGTCACCATCGACGGGGTTGAGGTCCATGCCTCAATCACGGAGGAGGCGAAGCCCACAGCGTTCCGCGAGATCCGAGAGATGGGTCGTGGGGAGATCATCAAGGAAACGATCCATCCTGCGACGCTTGATTCGTTCGTGTCGGAGCTCAAGGACACCGGAGTTCCGGTGCCGAAATCGATCAGTGTTTTTGAAAGGCCGAAGCTCTCGTTCGCGAAGAAGAAATGAACGAAGATTACTTCATCTTGGTCGCAAACAACACCTGCAAACTGGACCCACCAGGCCACAAGCACCGGGTTAAAGAAGTGCGCACCAAACGTGGTACGTGGAGCAATGAGCTCCAGAGGTACGTTGAAATGCCTGAAAGCAACGGCACCTACGGGTCAGCTGAAATGGAATGCTTGCCAAATTCTCGATCAACAACAAGGGAGGATACGATGACACCAGTAAATGAAAACCCGACGACGGCCGTGGCGACGGTCGACGCGGCGAAGATCAAGGGCCAGATCGTGGAGATGTTCTCCACCGCGCGCCCGGGCTTCGAGGAGGGCGCCGAGAAAGGGGATCTCACGATCCCACGGGCGCGGCTTCTCCAGTCCACCTCGGACGAGGTGAAGAAGGACCCGCGCAAGTTCTTTGCCGGGTCTCTCATCAACTCGGTCACCAAAGAAGTGCTGCCGGCGACGTTCGTCCCGATCAAGCGGCTTCCGAACAACTGGATCCGCTTCAACCCGAGAGACAAAAACGATCAGCACTACGTCCCTGGCATCGAGGGTGGTGGGATTGTCTGGCGGTCCGATGACCCCAAAGACCCGCGTGTGATCGCGGAGACCAGGTTCGGAGCGAATGGTACGCCTCCGGCGGCGATCACGTTCATGAACTTCCTCTGCTACTTTGAGGGGTTCACGCTTCCGGTCGTGCTCTCGTTTTCGAAGACGAGCTACAAGGCCGGTCAGGACTTTCTCACGATGTGCTACGCGGCGCCCGGGGCCATGTACGCGCACCGGTACCGGGTGAGCTCGGTCATGAAGACGGCGAAGGGGAACAGCTTTTTCGTTCTTACCGTCGAGAAGGCCGGCGAGTCCTCTCCCGACGAGCTCTCGATCGGTGAGACGTTCCACCGGCATTTCGCCAATGTAGCGGTCAAGGTCCACGAGGACGAGACCGTTGCTGGCGAGGAGTCCGGCGACGCTTCGTTCAATCACGGAGCGAACGCGTAAAACTGGACCCGGGTTTCGCCTGGGAGGGTAAATGGCCCCGACTGCGAACGCAGCCATAAATCTAAGCGCGTCATCTCGCTTGGGAACATTGACAGCCGGAGAGTACGGCAAAATTTTTGTCGGGTCGTGGCGGAGCGCGTCCGTAAAGCGCACGTGTGTGCGTTCCACACCGGAGGGTATCAAGAATCCCTTGCCCGGCACCTTTTTTTGTCCTATTCAATTAAAAAACGGTAACGCTTTTTTAATCTCCGTTTAACTCCGAAAAGAGGGCGAGCTTGAAAGAGATCTACACGTTCGTGATGGACCGCGGTGTCTTGTCAGAAAAACACAAAGCGGACCTGATCACGGGTCGCGGCTTCCCGGAGAAGGCAATCCAGGAGCAGCGCTTCTTTTCCGGCGGGCCTTATCTCGCCCCGCTCGAGGAAGAGATGATGGCGCTCTTCGACCACCAGGCGCTCGTGTCGTCCGGGATCTTCATGTACGACGGCGGGAAGATCCGAATGACACCTATCCTTCTGCGCGAGGAGAACGTCGTGGATTCGAAGGCGGTTCCTAATATTGTGATTCCATACCTGTCGGCCGACGGGTCGGCCTACTGCCTCCGGCCCCACAAGCTGGGCTTCCGGGGCGTCCAGGTCGAGATCTTCCAGCAGAAGGCCTTGGCAAGCCAGCCTACCGAGATCATCCTCACCGAGGGCGAGTTCAAGGCCTTTGCGGCCTCCCAGGTCATGGGCATCCCGGCCATCGGCATCCCCGGGATCTCGTCTTTCTCCGAGCAGCACTTCCAGCGCCTCGTCGACTTCATGAAGCCCTGCGTCAAGAAGGTCGTCGTGATCTTCGACAACGAGGTTAAAGACGATCCGACAAACGCGAAGCGCTACAAAGAAAACCCCCAAGACCGCTACGACACCGACTTCTACGCGTACTGGATGGCGACGCGTCTTGAGGAAGCCGGCTTCGAAACCCGCGTCGGGGTCCTACCCGACGCTTGGCGCGAAGACGGGAAGATAGACATCGACGGGGCGCTCAAGGCCGGCAGGGGCCGGGGCGACATCCTGCGCGTCATGTACGAGGCGCTCCCACGAAACGAGTATCTGCGTGAGCTTCCGACCGAGGCCAAGGAGGTCGTGCTCCGGAAACGCGCCCAGCGCAAAGCCAAAGGTCACATCAAGAAAGAATTCAACCGCTACGTCGCGACCCGCCAGCGTGGCCGCTCCGTCTGGCAAGAAGCAATTTCGAACTTCGTCATGCGCATCGTCGCAACGCACGACACGTCCGACGGGATCCGGCGCGTGGTCGAGTTCCAGAACGAGTTCGGGCGCCGCTCGTCGGCCTTTGCGATGCCGCCGGAATGCATGTCCACCCCCGACAAGTTCCGCACGTTCTGCCTGAACAAGGGCGACTTCGTTTGGAAGGGGTCGATCGACGACCTCATGACGATCTGGGAGTCTGAGTTTCTCATGATGGACGAGGGCCGGTACATCCTCGAGGCCGACCAGATCGGGTGGGTGGAGTCCGAGAAGTGCTGGGTGTTTGGGAACGTCGCAATCTCGAAAGAAGGGAATATCGCACGGCCCGACTCATCGGGCGTGTTCTGGTTCGAGAAGCGCGGCGTGAAGCCGTCGCCGCTTCTCATCTCAAGCGGGAAGAACGCCATGGCTGGCGGGATCCCGAACTTGTATCTCGGCGACAAAGCGCCGTCAGACGGTGAAATCTTGCAAAGGCTCTCGGAGGCTGTGGGCCCGGAAGAGGCGCGCGTGATGATTGGCTGGGCGGTGTCCGTCGCCTTCATGGAAGACGTATTTGCGACCTACGGATGCTTCCCGTTCCTGTTCGTGAGCGGCCGCTGGCAGTCGGGGAAGTCCACTGTCGCCGGCTGGCTCACACGGCTCTTTGGCATCGAGCAGGAAGGCCTCTCAATCTCCCAGACGACACCCGTGGCAATCCAGAGATCGCTCGGCTACTACTCTTCCTTACCGGTGTACTTGGACGAGTTCCGCAACACGAAGGACGTCACCTCGAAGAATGGGTTTCTACGCAACGCTTACAACCGGCAGTCGGCCGGCAAAGGCGTGAAGGACGCCTTCGGCTTGCGTGAGGCGAAGATTCGCGGGACGCTCATCATCGCCGGCGAGGAAACTCCAAAGGACGGCGCCCTCCTGTCCCGCGCGGTCCACATCTTCGTGTCCCGCGCCAAGCGGACGAAGGACAACTACGCTTGGTTCACGGCCGAGAAGGCGCGGCTCTCGGGCTTCTTCTACCGAATCCTGAAGGACCGTGAGGCGGTGGGCCGCAGGTTCGTGGCCCACTTCCAGGAGTGGAAGGAAGCCTTCTCGAAAGATGGCAAGGACGACCGCGTGGCGATCAATTATGCGGCCGTGGTGGCCGGCTACGCGGCCGTGTACGGCACGGAAGACCTTGGGTTTGCCGACTGGCTCATGAAGGAAACCACGGCCCAACAGGCCGAATTCCGCGAGGAGCAGGCGATCTCGATGTTCCTGGACGACCTCATGGCCTTAAAGACCCGGAAGCTCGTGGACGACCAGTATTGGTCCGTAGAGGGTGACAAAATCTACATCTATTTCCACGGCCTGCACGGCATCTGGGCCGAGAACTTCCGCAAGGTGAGGGGTGAGGAGGCGTTCAAGGAGGGCTCGATCCGGGCGTACCTCAAAGAAGAGTCCGGCTTCATCGAGGCCAATGCCTTGAAGTGGATCAAGGGCCAGAACAAGAAGTGCGTCGTTTTCGACGCTCGGCTCGCTTCGAGCGACCTGCGCAACCTCGTGGGGTGGGATGTCGAGCCCCCGCACCGTGTTGCCGGCCGGGGAGGGGACGAGTGATGACTGTACCGTTTCGGTTCATTTTGAACCATGACTGTACCGGCAAAGGTTCACCCGAAGTCGTTGAAAACACTCAACTTAACTCAAACTGTACCGACTGAACCATGAAAAACAATCCTATAGTGAAACGGGCCCTGGGTGCTTATATAAACGGGCTTTTTCGTGGTGCCCCCACTTGCGCCACCTCAGCCATGTTTTTGTGGTTCGTGCGGTACAGTCGGCCTTTTTTTGACGTAAGTCGTTGCGAGAGTAGGAATAAAAACTCTACCGGTCGCGGTAGAGTAACAGTAGAGTTTTTATCACCTTACGGTAGAGTCGCATGTCGAGGCTAGCAGATTTTAAAACTCTTTACATGACCTTCCGACGGGAGGTCATTCGATTGGCCCACGCCCGTCGGGCTGGCATGACCCCCTTTTTCGGGCGGGCGGTTGAGAAGTTCAGGCGAGAGGTCGAGGCCCCGATGGATGCGGCGTGGCGAGCGCTGCCTCCGACCGAGCGGGGGATTTTTGAGTCGTGGGAGATCGCGTGGAACAAGGAGGACGGACGTGAGTGACATCAAATTGAGCGAGGATCAACAAAAGGCGCGCGACGCGGTCGTGGCGCATCTGAGGGGGGAGACCGGCCCCCTACTCACCGTGGGCGGGTACGCGGGGACCGGTAAGTCCACGGTACTGGCTGAGGCTGTGCGGGCCGCCGGCATGTACGGCCCCCTCGCGTTCTGCGCCCCATCCCAGAAGGCGGCCGACGTCATGAAAAAGAAGCTCATTCGGGTCAACGCCTTCCGGGTCGGGATCGATCACTGCGGGACGGTCCACTCCGTGGCCTACGACCTTCGCGACGCAAGGCAGAAGTGGTCTAAAAAGGCCGAGGAGAGCGCTGACGCCGCCAAGCAGGCTCATGAGCTCGCCCAATTGGGCGACGTGGCTCGCGACGATGGCGCCAGGCGCCCGATAGAGGGCAGAGTGGAGCAAGAGCTCGAATTCGAGGAGAAGGCCAACAAGGGCCGCTACAGCGCGATTGTGCTGGATGAGGCAAGCATGGTGAACGAGGACATGTTTGACCGCCTCTCAGGCTTTGGCATCCCCATGGTTGCGTTCGGAGACCACGGCCAGCTTCCTCCGGTGAAGTCCGAATTCAACCTCATGCAGAGCCCCATGATCCGGCTCGAGAAGATCCACCGCCAGGCGGCCGAAAGCCCGATCGTTCTCGTGGCCCAGATCGCCCGCGAGGAGGGCCGGATCCCCGTCAAAGAGTGGTCGCCAGAGGTGCGTAAGGTCCGTGCCGGATCCGATCTCTCCTGGTCTAAGGCGCTCGACAAGTCGTGGGTGATGCTCTGCGGCCGGAACCAGACGCGGGCCTTCTGGAACGACCGGCTCCGGGCGTGCTACGGCTTCAAGTCTCCTGAAGTCGAGATCGGGGAGAGCGTCATCTGTCTCAAAAACAACCGCCAGATGCGGCTTTCGAACGGCCTCATTTGTACGGTCAAGTCCGTCGTGCCGTGGGGTGATGAGAGGGGTAAGCATTGGTACCGCGTGACGCTCGACATCGGCAACGCCGAGCTTTACTCGGGCGACATTCTGCGTCACCAGTTCGGATCGCAATCGACACTTTACAGTTACCCGCCGGCGAGCTTGCTTCAGGATGAGGTGGGGGATCTGTTTGATTGGGCTTGGTGTATGACCGTTCATAAATTTCAAGGTAGCGAAGCAGATTCGGTCTGCGTGCTCGAGGAACGAATGGGCGGCTCCGAAGATATGTGGAGGAGATTTTTATACACCGCAGTGACTCGGGCGAAGCGCCAGCTTCTGGTGGTGGGATCATGAAGTCCTCCGACATCAAAAAACCAGGTTGGATGAATTGGAGCCTCGCCCTCAACTGGCTACTCATCGTTGCCTTTGTCGTACATCCAGTGCTGTTAGACCCGTGCCGCGATTGGGTCGAAAAGCTGTTTATGGGGACTTTGATCGTGTTCTCAATTTCTTTCTTGGTGGGTTACGCGTTCGGAGCTGGTGAGGCGCACGCAAATATTGAGGCTCTTTCCACGCTCAACGAGGACAGGGCCTGGGTCAAGGTGTTCGTCAAACAAAAAACAGGGATGGATCTATTCGATGAATGAGCACGAGGTGTTTATCAGCATCTACGGACGCGAGCTTTTTTTAAGCGTGCCGCACTACAAAGCCCAGATTTTGAGCCGCCACAAGGCCGAGCACTCCGACGGAATCGCTCGCTTTATCAGGAGGATGTTCTGGATATGACGGAAAAATTCGACCATTTAGCCGATTCTGTTTCTCGCGGATTGGGTGTGACTTGTGCCGAGGTTGCGGCGGCTGCGTACGGCAACGTGGATGCTTTTAACAGGCTTGAGGCGTGGCTCGCCTCTAAGGGCTATTCACCGGTGGTGATAGCCGGAAAAGTGACGTATCTAAAAACAGGCAAGGGAGGAATCAAAAAATGAAGACGATGGTGGTGAAGTTCACGAATTTGAGCGAAGACAAAAACAATCCGAGGACTCATTTTTCCGGCATCAAAGAGCTTGCCGAGTCCATCAAGTCGGTCGGCCTGCTCCAGCCCATCGTCGTTCGAAAGACCGCGACTCAGATCGAGGACCGCTGGACGATCGTGGACGGTGCGAGGCGCGTGCGGGCCTTGAAGGACCTGGGCTTAAAAGAGGTCCAGGCCGTCATCATTGAAGCCGAGACGGCCGACGAGGCCCAGATGTCGGCCAATATGGTCAGGTCTGATCTCAACCTCATCGAGCGGGCCCGGGGGTGTCTGGAGCTGGCGCGCCGCTATCCGTCGCGCTACAACGCGACCACCTTGGCCAGGATGTTCGGTGGGAAGCAAAAGGACGCCGATCGCCTCATGAACCTCGCGAAGAAGCTTCCGGTGTCGGTCGATCCGATTGTCGGCCCCAGCATCCATATCTTCACTTTGGAGGCCCTTGAGCAGCTCGCCTGCGTGCCGGCAGCGCATGTCGAACGTGCCGCAAAGGAGGCCGTGAAGCGCGGCGGAAACGTGATTTGGGCGTTCCAAAATCTCTTCCACGGCCTGTCCTACATGTCGGACGTGGTGAGCTCCGAGACTCTCGTCTCGTCGGGCAAGGCCTTCCGGGCGGGTCGTGCGATTTATGCGATCGAAAAGGCCGACTATGACGAGGTCAAAAAGAAGTACGAGGCCTCACAGAAAAAGCAGTACGGCTCAGAGGAGAAGAAGATCGAGGCCAAGACCGAGAAGCAAAAAGAGGCCGAGCGCAAATCCAGAGCCAAGGAAAAAGAACAGTGCCAGGTCGCCGGTAAGTTCGTCCAACAACATCTGTCGCCGTTTTTGACGGGTGGTGTGGTTCTGGCCGACCAGGTCGAACGACTTGGTCTTGAGCTCGTCCAGCGCCACATGAAGACCGATGCAGCGCGGTCGCTCTTGTCGATCTTCGGAATGAAGGAGGACAAGGCCGGCGGCTACGGCGGGGCGCAGAAGGCTGTCTGGACCAAGGTCCTCGGGCCCATGTGCAAGACCCCGCAGTCTCTTGTGCTGTTAAACGAGTTCCTCTCGGTTAACACCTGGGAGAAGAAGTCTCCGCAGTATGCGTGGGAGGCGGGCTTGAAGAAGCTCGGGGTGAAATGAGCCCGCTACATCTCAGGGTTAAGGGAGTCTGCCCAGCGTGCGGGTCAAGCGCGCTTTTCCTGGACGACCATGGAAAGGTGATGTGCTCCTACGTGGATTGCTCGAATCCGAAATACATGGACAACTTCATCCTGATCCCAAAGAAAAACGCCGCCGCCGCGCTCGAGATCGGTGAGCTCTGCGACGCCAAGAATGAGGCCTATGGCAACTCGTTCGAGGTGTCGGGCGAGTTTCTGAAGATCCTCTGGCCGAACGGAGTCCCGGTGTCGGCCTATCATGACATGCTCACGATCGCCCGCGTCTTCGACAAGATGATGCGGATCGCCACGAAAAAGGACGCGTTCGGAGAGGATCCTTGGAAGGATATCGGCGGCTACGCGATTCTCATGTACGCTCTCGGAAAAAAACAAAAGGAGAAACAGAATGTCGAGTCAAAATAAACCCGCGGTGTCGGAGTTCTTCATCGGAGCGATCGCCGGCGCCGCGTTCACCCCGTGGATATCGGGGATCGGCTTGGTCGGTATCTTCCTCGTGGCGGCTGTGACGGGCACGCTGTGGTCGCTCGGAGGGCATTTGAACCAGGCCTATAGGCGGGCCGGAGTTCCGGCCGTCATCGTGACAGGCATCGGGCTAACCTTGCAGCCGATGACGGCGGAGTTCGCGCTTCGCCTTCTGGTGGCCTACAGCGTGATGTTTCTCGCGACGTCCCTCGGCTACGGCGTGCCTTCCACCCAGCCGCCGGATGAGGGCTCTGCGATCGGGAGGTTCTGGTATCGAATCATGAAGGATCTGGACAAAGCCAACTTCGCGACGCGTATGACGGTCGGTGCTGTTTTCGGGTCGGCTGCGTTCGCGCTTGGCGGCCCTTGGATGGCGATGCCCATGAACGTGTGTGCGTTCGGATTCGCCCTCGTGTGGCTGGGGTTCGACCAATGAACGCCGAGCAGCGCGAGGCGCGTGTGGTGGAGCTCGTGGAGCTCATCGACGACATTTACGTCGCCGTCGAGAAGTCGAGGTTCGGTAACATCTTGATCGACCAACCGGTGACCCCGAGCACCTTGAAGGGGAAAGCGCTCGACCAGGTGGCGTTCTCGGTGTTCTCGACTTTGCTATCCAACATGTGCCCGAAGTCGCCGTCGAGGCTATTGCAAGACACACAGCTCGACATGCGGCACAGGGAGTGCGGGTCGTGAAGTTCGTGGTCGATGTGGTGTGCCCAGACGGCCCGTTCACGGAGCAAGAGGTGCGAGACGCGCTGCGAGGTCTGTTTAATCCGAGGCCCGGCGTTTATATCAGAGGCTTGATTTTGTCCGTCAAATGCATGGAGGGCCAATGGAACGAATCGAATGGTCGAACGAAAAAAGGAAAGTCTCCGAGCTCATCCCGTGGGAGAAAAACCCGCGCAAGATAACCGACGAGCAGCTTGCGCATTTAAAGCGTTCTATCGAACGCTTTGGCTACGCGGCGCCGGTGGTGGTGAACGCTGACGGCACGATTGTGGCGGGGCACATGAGGACGCGGGCGATGATCGCGCTTGGGATGGGCGAGACTGAAGTGGACGTGAGAGTACCTTCACGTCCACTTACGGACGAGGAGCTCACGGAGCTGGCGGTCCGCGACAATGCTAACGGCGGGGATTGGGATTTTAAAAAGCTCATGGATTTTGATCTTGAGGCGCTGGCCGATTGGGGGTTTGACCCAGACAAGGTCGACCGGATTCGGAATCGCGTGAAAGAGGACGAGTTTGACGCCGAAAAACGTGTCAAGGAAATTCTCGAACCTAAAACTTCACCCGGCACGCTGTACGAGCTTGGCCGCCACCGCTTGCTGTGTGCGGACGCTTCTATCGTTCATAGTTACGAGAGACTCATGGGGGGGGGCGTGGCTAAATTGGTTTTTACGGATCCGCCTTACGGTGTCAATTACCAGTCGGATGCGCAGGGCTCAATCAAAAACGACGATATGGATCGTGGTCAGCTTCAAAGTTTTTTTGAAGAAGTTTTGGCTAGGCTTTACGATTTTACGAGCGAAGATGCGTGTCTTTATTGGTGGTTCGCAGATCGAATGAATTGGGTGAATCGCCTAGCGTGGATGGCGCAAGGGTGGGAGATGTCGCATGTTTTAATCTGGCTCAAAGAAACCATGATTTTTTCTATCGGCAAGGATTACCACCGGTGCTACGAGCCTTGCATGTTTGGATGGAAGAAAGGCCACGCGCATTTTCGGAATAAAAAGATCACGAATTTTCGTGACGTCTGGATGATGGATGAGACGGATTTTGGCGAGATGCCGGACGTGTGGTACCAGAACCGCGACAAGGCTGGCGACTATATCCACCCCACTCAGAAGCCTGTGCGGCTTGCTGAGCGGGCGATCAGAAAGAATTCGGCTCCCGGTGACATTGTGCTGGATGTTTTTGGTGGGTCTGGATCTACGATCATGGCGTGCGAGCAAATGGACCGGCGGTGCTTCGCGATGGAGCTTGATCCGAAGTTTTGCGATGCGATTGTGGAGAGGTGGGAAGCTTTCACCGGTAAGAAGGCGGTGGTGCGTGACGCCTGATGTGATGTCAGGGCGTGTCATCTGGTTCACGCGGGCCCGCGGCTACGGCTTCATTAAGCCAGACCTTGAGACGGAGCCGGACGTGTTCGTCCACGCGCGCGACGTCGTTGGCCGCAAGGACCTGTTTGCGGACGACAGGGTCGAGTTCGAGGTCTTGAGGTCAAGGTATGGCGGGACTCTCGCGCAAAAGGTGAGGAGGGTGTGGTGATGGAAGAATCTAAAAAGGTAGAGCTCAGGCGATATTTTGTGAAGTACGCCGAAAAGCTCGATCCTTATAAAAGTGAGGTAATCGTCGAGGAATTCATCATGGCGTACGATGCTGCTGATGCGATCGCGCTGGCTAAGATGAAGGTTTTTTGCGGAATGTATTTCGTTGGATATCGGCGCCTTGAGGGCGTTTGGTGCTCGCCATGAACGAGATTCGTATGACGATCAACGGTCTCGTATACGAAAAGCCGAGCTCGTTTGGTCGCGAGCTTCCAAAGTCGACAGTAGTGATCGACAGCGTGCCGTGGACTTCGTTCGTGTTCGAGGCCGATGGTTTCGCGAAGCCTGTGTACGTGAAGTGGTCGCACGTCCTCGTGGCGCAGGAAAAAGTTCCCGCTCGGCGAGGAAATGCCTCTCGCGTGCGAAAATCCTCTATGAAGCAATCCCGGAGCCGAAACGGTCGCGGGCGGGTATAATTATTACTGACGTAATTTGAAAAGGGGATCAATCAACGTGAAGCATCCCGGGAAGTGCGTGTTTGGTCTTTTAACGATGTGGGGGTTTTTAAGGTGATAGCCGCCGATCGGGAAATCAAGATCGAGCAGATCCTCGAAGGACTCAAAGAAGGGCTGCCGGAGTATCAGGCGGCGAAGAACGCCGGCATCACGTGGAACACGTTTTGGAATTGGAAAGAGGCGGACCCGGGACTCAGGCTCCGGGTCGAGGACGCCAAGCGCGCGCGGATCGGTATCTTGGAGGACGCGCTCTACAAGGCGGCGATGAAGGGCAACGTCACGGCGTGCCTCACGCTTTTACGCAAGCATTCGCGCGAGTGGAAGGAAGAGCTCGACGGGTCGATCCTGCCATCAAGGAGCTCCGGCCAGGAGGTCGTCGCGATCGCGAGCGCAGCGGCCGCCGGCGCCGCGTCAGTCCTCAAGATGCTCACCGATGAAAAGCGCGACAAGCTGAAGGCGGCGATGCGCCGCGAGGGCATGATCATCGACGTCAATCCCGCGCCGCCTGAGATCGGCCGCAATGGAGCGAACGGGACCAATGGCAACGGAAAGCACTGATCCGGCACCAGATAAAAAAGATCTCACGCCCGAGGACCACGCGCTAAATTTTCTCATCGACAACCTCGGGCGGCCAGGCTATGAGCCCGAAACAATCGTTTTTCTCATCGACCATCCAGAGTACGAGCATCGCCCTGTAAAAATCCGAGAGTTCATCGAGTCGCCGCAGTATCTCGACGCGAAAGGACGGCTCTGGCCTTCCGTCGTCGATGAGCTCGAGCGCATCTTCGACGCGGATCCGCTCACGAACCGGCTTTCCTCTTTCCGCGAGGTCGTGCTCGAGATGGGGATCGGCTCCGGCAAGTCGTACCGCGTGTCGGTCGCTTTCGCGTATGCGGTTTACCGTCTTCTTTGCTACAAATGCCCGCAGGATCATTTCCCCGACATGGCGCCCGACTCCACGATCGCGGTGATGAACATGTCGCTCTCTGAGAAGCAGGCGAAGCGCACGGTGTTTGGCGAGACGATGGCGATCATCGCCGCGTCTCCATGGTTTAAAAGCCACGGGCGCCCGGATCCGAACGTGAAGAGCGAGCTCAGGTTCCCGAAGAACGTGGTCATCTTCCCGGGCTCGTCGAGCGAGACGGCGCCGCTCGGCTACAACATCTTTTTTTGCAACATGGACGAGGCGTCGTTCTATACGGACAACGATCAAAAGGACCTTGGCTCTCTCATTTATGACGCGATGTACGGCCGCGTGACGAGCCGTTTCGGTGAGTGCGGCATGGTCTGGGCGACTTCTTCCCCGCGCTATGTGGACGACTTCACGGAAAAGAAAGTCGAGGAGTCAAAGACGAACCCTGTAATCTACGCGCGCGTGTGTCCGACGTGGGACAACAAGCCCGCCGACATAAAGGCCGTTAACGAGGGCCGGTGCTTCGAGCTCGCGCACCCGCGCACAAGTTCAGAAGGCGCGCGGATCGTGAAGATCCCGACGAGGTACGAGGATGCGTTCAAGCGCAATCCGCAGAAAGCCTGGCGCGATTTCGGTGCCGTCGCGTCGCTTGCGCTCGATCCTTACTTTTCGGATGACGAGATGATTCGGCTCGATGCCGCGTGCCGGCTCGGATACAGGTCAAAGGATTTGTCTGACGTTCCGTGCGACCCGAACGCGGAGTACGTGGTGCACATCGATCTTGGATTGAGGCGCGACGCGTCAGGCTTCTGCCTCGCGCGCGCGAAGGCCGGAGGCGGGGCTGTGATCGAGTCGCTTCTTCGCATCGTGTCGGCGGTCCGCGCGGCTGAGCTCGACAAGTCAATGGTGCCGTACGACCTCGTGATCGGACACGAGCAGGTGAGTATCGAGGCACTGCGTCAGATGATCTATTCTCTTTCGGCGCGCGGGTTCTTCATCCGGCGCGTGTCGATGGACGGTTTCCAGTCGGCTGATTCACTCCAGCAGCTCGAGGCGCGCGGGTACGAGGCTGTCCTTATATCGATCGACCGGGATATGAAAGCGGCCGACACTATGAAGGACTTTTTAAACACTGGACGGCTCGAATCTTGCCGTCACGATTTTTTTCTGCTAGAGTGCAGAAGGCTCGAGCTCGTCAAAGGAAAAAAAGTTGACCATCCTCCAGGAGGGTCAAAGGACTTATTCGACGGCGCTTCAGGTGCGTGCAGGTCGATTGCCGAGATGATGGGCGAGGAGGCCGAGGAAGAGTTCACCGTCGTCGACGAATCTTACAGGGTCGACGTAACGCCGGAGATCTGATGAGAATTTTCGGTCGCGAGTTTGTATCATCCGAGGTCAAACGCCTCCGTGAGATAAACCTCGAGCTCGACCGCCAGCTTGACGACCTCGGCTGGATCGGTATGAATTCCCGCTACTACGGCGCCGATCAGTACGGCCGGGGGCGCGAGTCATACAAGCAGGTCGTCCAGCGCTCGCGCATGGGATTCGCCAAGAATCCTCTTATCGGTCTGGCTATCAACACCACCACCTACTACACCTTCGGCGAAGGCATCCAGACGCCAAAGTCCCCGGACCAAAAAACGCAGAAGATCATAGACCGGTTCTGGAAGAACCAGGACAATCGGATCGCTCTTACCTCGGCTGAGGCCCAGCTTAAACTTTCGAATAAAATTCAGTACGACGGCGAGATCCTTTTCGCCATTCAGGTTGATCGTCAAAACGGCGAGTGCTATGTCCGCATCATCGACCCGATAACCGTCGAGGTCGTTTACGACAAAATCGATTCTATGCGTCCGGCGTTTTACAGCCGGCCTAAGAACGGCTATGTCGGTGAACCAGAGTTCATCCCGGACGTGTCGAACGGTGCCTACATGCTCATGCGCGAAGAGGACAAGGTGCGTGTGCGCAGGGAAGCCGGCATCTCGGATTCGGCGACTGTGATTGAGAACGTTTTTATCTTCCAGGTGAAGATCAACAACGACATCCTGGACCGCCGCGGAATACCGGAGGTGTACCGGGCGCTTGATTGGGTGAATTCCAATTCAAAGATCAACGGCGACATGGCCAGCTTCATCAATGCGCAGTCGCAGTACGCCGTCAAAAAGACGGTGAAGGGCACGAAGGCCCAGGTCCAGGCACAGGCCGCTCGGATCCGGCAGAACCCTAATTCGCTGAACAATCCTTCATTCCAATCAGGCGCCACGCTTGTACAGAACGACCTTGTGGACACGCAGCCGATCGGATTGCCGTCGTCGACTGGAGCGCTTTTCGAGACGGGCGTGCGTCGCACGCTTCTCATGGTGTGCGCGGCGTTTGGAATCATGGAGCACTACTTCGGGGACCCATCGACCGGCAACCTCGCCACGACGACCGCGATGGAGCTTCCGATGCTCAAGAAGTTCCTCGCGCGGCAGAAGTTCTGGGAGGAGGTCATTGTCTCGATCCTCAATTTCAGACTCGATATGGAAGACGTCGTCGGCAAGGAGGCTTCTGCCGAGTATGACGCCATCAATAATCGCTACGTGCGGCCGGAAGGCGAGGACGAGACACGGCAGATCGACGTGGACTTCCCGCCAATCATCGCGGAGGACCTGGAGAAGACCGCGAACGCTTTCGCCAAGGCCAAGAATGAAGGGCTCATCCCGATTGAAACGGCCCAGCGCAAGTTCATGGGCGCGGCCGGCGTCACGGACATCGACGCTGAGCTTTCGAAGGAGTTCTACGAGAAGCCGGTATTTGACCCGCAAGGGTTCGGCGCGCCGCCCGCGCAGCCGTTTGGACGCGCGCAAGAGACGATCCGTCAGGAGGGCAATGATTGGTATGTCTATTCCGAAAAGGGTAAACGCTTGGGCGGTCCGTACGCGTCGCGTGTATCGGCCCAGCGCCGGCTTGCTCAGGTCGAGCGCTTCAAGGCTGCGCGCGAATCCGCGCTGCCGAATGTCGTGGGACCGAAGGCCAAGGCCGCGCGCCTGGCGGATAAGAACGTCGCCGTCCTAGGTGAGATGTCAAAATATTTAAAAGAGATCGGCCGGAATTACCGGTCGTTTTCTTCGTCTGTTCGTGAAGGCGCTGAGTTGGTCCAGTCTGGTGGCAAGACCAGAGTCAGGATCGGCCACGCTCGCGAGTATGTGCGCGATTTCGTGTCAGACATGGACGAGTCTGCCGGCGCATGGTTTCCGAAGGCCGCTAAGATGGGCAAGGCGTACACTTCGAGCTACGTGGCGGGCGTCGTGCGCGAGGCGGTCGAGGATGAGGATTTTGTCGAAGCGCAGGTCGCTTGGAACAGGTACTATCTCGAAAATTCTCTCTCGCCGTACGTGAGGTCGAAGCTTAGAGAGCTTGAGCTCGAAGAGTTCGATTCAGAAGACATCGCTAGGAAGGCGGTGTCGAAAGTTTTTGAGACGATGGAGTCGCGCGTGGCGATGTACGCTTCCGCTTTTTGGACCGTCGAGGAGCGTGCCGTGAAAGATGCCGCGCGCGGGTCTGGGGTCAAAGTGAATTTTGTCGGTGTCGATGACGACCACAATTGTCCTGGCTGCGAAAGCGCGATCCGCGGCAATCCCTGGGGTGCGGACAGCGTCCCTCAGCCGGGTGATCAGGACTGCCTGGGCAATTGCCGGCATGCGATCCAGTTTGTTGGTGATGAGGCCCTCACGGAAGCGGACGTTGCGATCCTGAAGGAATCTGAGGAAGCCTACAAGGGGGGAATGCGGTTTGGAGGGGACCAATAATGGCCGGTGAAATCCTAAATCCTCCTCTACTTTTTCCGATGGGATATTCCGGCGACACGACACCCGTCGGATCCATACAGACGATTATTTCAGAAGCTTCCACAGATCCGAGCCAGACCAAGCTTACGCTGAACGCTTTTCAAAATGCTTTTTGTATCTGGACAGGGGATCAGCTTGCCTCTGAGGCTTTATTTTTTGTTTACGTAAAGATCAACGGCGGGACGACAAAAAATTATCTTTGCTTTCGGTGGCAGAAGGTGATTATCCCGGCCAGCGTCGGAGCGACGATCGCGATCGGAACTTCGGACGGGAGAACGCTCAAGGTGAGCGCGATGAATGTTCCTGCGGCCCTGGAGGCGATCTCAGGATCTTCGGGAACGGCTAACGCAGATGAGGGCATGGTCCCGCTCTGGTCGCCGTCGGCCGCGCACATTACGCTTGCTGATTATAATTCGGCATTCATTTTGGAATCCGACGGCACGGAGCGCCCGGTGTTTATTTCAGAGTACGACGGCGCTGCCTGGACTCCCGTGCGTTTTGTTATTCTGCCGGCTTCTACGGACATCAAGGTGCGCTGCACGTACAAGCAAATCGCGATTGCGAATGAGGCCGCCACAGCGATTTCTATCACGGCCCCGACAGGTGCGACGATCGGCGGGACGAGCTCTACGATGGCTTTCGATCAGGTGGCAACCGGGTTAACTTATAACGTTTCAAATCTTTTGACCTTAGTCGTAGCTATGGCAACAGCAGTAGCTGGAGACGAGATTGTTCTTGCAAGCGGAACTTATGATTTTACGACTGGAGTAGACGTAACATCATCTCTTTTTAATGCCAATGAACTACTCGGCAATCAAGGTGCCGAGGGGATTATCATAAGATCTGCTACTGGCGATCCTGCCGATGTGACTATTATTCCGAACAACACAACGGACGGTTGGAATTTAAACCAAGTCGGCGCGAGTCAATACACGCTCATCAAAGGAATCACTTTCAATATTTCTGGTGTGGCTGCGTACATTAGAAATATTGGTGGAAAGTTCAGGTGGCAGGATTGCCGCATCACGGGAAACTCTACATCTACCACGGCGCCAAGCTTTGAGATGAACTCGGCCAGCGGTGCGTTAATGCTTGATGCGCTTAGGGTTCAAGCTGATGACTCAGCTGAAGACTGCTTTGACGGCAACGGCACAGGCTCAGACTCTGGCACGACTTCTATCATTCGTCTTGTGAAATGCGTGGGATTTGATTCTGGGACGACGAATGATAACCAACAGGTTTTAACTACCCATCAAGGCCAGCGCATCGAAGTCTACGGCGGTGAGTTCTATGATGCTAGGTTGTATGTCATCGAAACTGATAGCAATGCGGCGTCAATTGTCCATCTGTTTTTTTCATATGTGCATGACGGGTCCGCTGGCCGAAGAGGTCAGATCGGAAGCTCGACCTGCTTTTTTATGTACTCAGATTCCAGCGCGGCGGATCAGCTTGGAATCAAAAACGGCGGATATTCGATAGGCACAAAGGCGACTCGGGATGGATTTATAAGCTCATCGCCCGTGTTCCGTTTTACAGGAACGAGCAACCCGCAAGATATTATCCTCTTTTCAAATAGAATCATCATCAATACCGGGCGTGGGTTCCATCCTTCGCTGGGCGCTGGAGAATACGCTTTCAATGTGATCAGCGGCGCGGCTGAAGGATTCCGCATCAACGATGCGGCGAGCTTACAGTCAAACAGCAATTTTAGGAACAACACGGTCGTCAGCTGTACGACGGCGTTCAGCATGGGTGATGCCGACATGGTCTGTGATTTGCGGAACAATGCTACGTCGACAAACACTAATTCTGTGGCCGGCGTCACGGCCGGTGCCGTAGCCGCATCCATCACATCGAATTACAACCATTGGGACCCGACCTGCGATCCTGACCTCACGCTCGGGGCGAATGACAGCACGAGCGGAAATGCGGCCGTGGATTCGAATGCCTTCCCAACGGACGGAGGCAATTGCGACCAGAATGGTGACGGATCAATTTACGATTGGGCGAATGGTGGGGATGTTTGGAACTTCCCGCTTATTTATAAAACCGGAGTCGTGTGCAAGGGCGCGCGCCAAATTCCTGAGATAGTCGCAAATGCAGATGTGTTTCCACCTTATTGGGTGTGAAAATGATCGATTCCGACATCAAGCGCTCAATCTCGCTTGACTTCAACAAGCGGGAAGCCACTTTTACGATGACCGCGCCGCTTGAAGGATTACTTTCGACAGAAGAATCCTGGAACATGTTTGGCACGATCGCCAAGGCCGACATGCCGATGGACCAGATACTCGAGGCGATGGCCGAGATGGTCAGAAAGGCGAAACGATGACCCAGGGGTTCGGATCTTCGAGTTGGGACGGCCGAGAACGTCGCAGACATCGCGACGAGCCGGAGTCGTCCGAGGTCATTTTGGCCCGCATTGAGGAGCGGCAGATTGCTCATAACGAAATTGTCCAAAAGCACGTTGTAGATGACGCTTTGATGTTTGCGTCGATCAAAAGAGATATCGGATGGCTCCAGAAGATTGTCTGGGCCGGCCTCGGCATCGTCGGGTTCATACAGTTCGTAAAATGACAAGGAGGCTCTCATGATCTGGCTTCTCAAAACGTTCATTTCGGCTGAGTTCTGGATTGGTGCTTCGACGATGCTTTTGGCTTCGGTGACGCTTACGCGCATCGAGGTGCCTTTGGCGTCTGGCTGGATCCGCGCGATCTTTGGGATCAAGAAAAAGTGAATTGGTTCGCTCGCGCGCTGTGCGTGGGCGTGTTGCTTGGAGTCATGGGATGCGCCCACCTGGGCGGTCACGGGGCGCCGGCCGGGCCGCCCGATTGTGCGGATAACCACACACCGGTCGCAATCATGGAGGTCACGAGGCATGAATAAGCGAGGCGAGGTCCTGACGGTCGTCCTCATCACGATCGCCGCGACGTTCATCGTGACCTCCTTGCTCCCGGATCTGAATCCGCTTAAGACGCTGGCCCCGTCCGGCGCCGCGCGGCAGGAGGCGTCCTGGACGCGCACTTCCGAGAAGCCGGTCATACTTGAGTCAAAAAGCGTGCCCGGACAGGCGGTCGTGGCGTACGAGCGCACGTACGACACGGGTGCTGAGGTAAAAACGCCGAAGCTTACGTGGCAGGAACGTGTCGGCCGCTTCATATCGGGTCTTTCAATGTGGTCGGCGATTTTTATTTTGGTCAGTCTCCTGTTTTTTGGAGGCGCGCCGATTGTATGGGTGGTACGCAAATATTTTGTTTTGAGATCCGCTTTTAAAAACACGGTGGCTGGCATCCGCGAGACGGACGACGAGACTTTCAATAAGCTCAAAATTCACCTCGCGGCCAAGCAGGACAAGCGTGACAAAAAGATCGTAGACAAGCTCAAATCCGAGTTGCATTGATAAAGTCTTGTTAAAAACGACCTCGGTGTTATAGACTATCCACAAGACGCGCACTTAAACTTTCGCAAGAAGGCGGAAAACCCAAAGTGTCAGATAAAAAAAATAGAGCGAGCATCATAGCTCTCATCGAATCCTCCAGGTCAGCGTCTGCATCAAAGCAAGTTTCAATTGAAGGCAAATTTTTGGTCGTAAAGACCGACGAGTCCTCCGGCCTTAAGGCTACGCGCGGCACGGAGCTCATGCGTTCGGTCGGTGGCGGCGTTCGCGCCCGTCTTTACAAAGACGACGCCGGGAAGTATGTCGTCGAGTCCTACCATTTCGACCGCGATCGTTTCACGACCGACGGAGCCATCGGTTGGATCGAGCGCAACGCGAAGGCGATTTCCGAGAGCTGCGCGGCGGTGCAGGAAGCCGCGCCGATGGGCTCCTTTACCGACCTCACGTTAAAAGCCATGCGCGCGCTGAATGCCTGGGATTATTTCTCGGGCCAGTACTGCTACATCTACGCCATGTTCCCGGACTACTGCGTGGTTGAGTGCCAAGAGCAGCTTTGGCGGGTGCCGTTCACGCAGGACGAGGGCCGAATCATGTTTGGCGAACCGAAGAAGGTCGACATGACGTTTGTCGCGCGCGAATGCGACGCCCAGAACCTAAAATTTCAACGGGTGAACCGCGCCGATGAAGGGCTGGAGTTCTGCTTTGAGTCGACCGAGATCCGTGAGGTGAAAGAGGACAAGCGGCAGGTTGTCGCCGTCCTCATTGAGGCCGGGACAAATTATTCGAAGCGCCGGCACTATCCCAAAGAGACGATCAAGGAATCGGCCCCGCTTTTTGCGAAACTCAAGATGTACATCGACCACCCCACCCCTACAGAGGACCGCGAGAAGCCCGAACGGTCGATCCGGGACTGGGTGTCGACGATTGCCGAGTCGTGGTACGAGGATGGCAAGGCGATGGGCCTCATCGACGTTCACGATGATTGGCTGTGGTCGAAACTCAAAGAGGACGAAACTTTTCGGAGCCAGATCGGGCTCAGCATCAACGCCTCCGGACGGAGGCACAACAAGGTCATCGAAGGACAAAACATGGAGGTGATCGAAGAGATCGTCTCGCCTAAAAGCGTCGATTGGGTTACAGAACCAGGCGCGCGCGGGCGGGTTGCGCATCTTGTCGAAAGCCAGGCCAGAAAGGAAGATGAGGAAATGCTCAAGACCGTAACGCTCGAACAGCTCAAGAAAGAGCGGCCCGATCTTTTGGAGTCGATCAAGACCGAAGTCGAAGCCGAGAAAAAGACCAACCCCGGACTTACCGAGGCCCAGGTCGCAGAGATCGTCGAAAAGGGGATCGCTAAAGCGCTTGAAGGGCGCTCGAGCGCGGCCGCCGAAGCCAAGAAAAAGCTCGAAGCGATCCGTGTGAAAATCACGTCGATCGTCGAAGCGTCGAAGATGCCCAAGAAGGCGATTTCGACTTTCATCGAGCGCTTCATGAAGCAGAACGGCGATGCGACCGAAGAAAACGTCGAAGACCGCGTGAAGGAAGCCGTCGAGGCCGAGCTCAAGTATCTTTCCGAGTGCGGTGCGGGTTCCGGCGTGCGCGTCGGGATCGGTGGCGCCTCCAAAGCTGAAGACATCCGCGAGAATGCGGCCGTCGTCGGTTCGGAAGGCTTCATGAACAAGCTCGGTATCGCGGACACGGAAAAGAAGTGAATCGGTCCAAAGAAAAATTTTAAAACACGGCGTGCGGCCAGAATTGAAACGTAGGAACACTGAAGGAGAGACACAAACATGTTGAACCTCATCCACCCGTCCACTCGTCGGGTTGACATTCAGCTTGCATCCGGTGTCAACGTCGCCTCGGGAGCTCTTGCGTACTCGGACGGAATCCTCGGCATCCCTGTCGAAAACAAGCTGGCGGGCAACACCGTTACCTTCATCCAAGAAGGTATCGTGGCGCTTACGTACAGCGGTCAGGGAACGATCGGGGCGGGCTCGTACATCTACTACGACCGCACGACCGCGCTGTTGACTGTGATCCCCGGAGCCGCCGACATTGAAGTCGGTCAGGTGCTAGGAGCGCATCCCAGCGGAGCTTCCGGCTTGTACATCGTGAGCATGCGTATCGGATTCCCCAGAGCGGCGGCGGGCAACGGCCAGGCGTCGATGGGCTAATTAAGCCCTCGACGGCCTCGTTCTGGACCTTGAACTAAAAGTAGCGAATCGAACAAGCAGCGAATTTGCCTCTACGAGAAAATAAGCATCACAGAACACAGGCAAAAAGGAAGTAAAAGTCATGAGAGTCAAACCCAACGGAATCCTGAACGAGTACCTCCGGCTGAAAGAGTCCGGCTCGCCCAGCGACTTCCCGAACGTCTGTTTGGACGCGCAGCACAAGCTGCTGCTCAAGGCGTTTCGCGGTGTCGAAGGCAGCTGGCGCACTTTGGCCAAGAAGGGCGACCTCGCGGATTTCAAACCCCACAACAGAGTCTGGCTCGGCGAAGCGCAGGACCTCCTGAAGCGCGCTCCGGGCGGACCATACAAGTCGACTCCGATGTCCGACTACAAGTACGCCATTCAGCTCGAAACGTTTGGCAGGACGTTCAACCTTTTGCGCGAGACGGTCATCAATGATGATCTGAACGCGTTCCAGGAAGCGCCCGCCAAACTCGGACGCGCGGCGGCTCGTACGGCGGCCAAGATCTTCACCAAGATCCTGGAAACGAATGCGATCTGCTACGACGGAACGGCGCTTTTCACGTCGGGACACGCGAACCAGTCGTCGACGGCCTTGACGGCCGACACGGCAGGTATCTCGGCGCTCCAGGCGGCGACGCTTGCGATCTACAACGCGAAGGACCCCGGCACGAACGAGAAGATGGGCCTCCAGGCCAAATATCTTCTTGTGCCGGCCGAGCTTGCGGAAATCGCTACGTGGCTTTTGTCGGCTCAGTCGCTAGTCGGTGGATTGACGGGAATCCCGTCCTCAAACCCGCTCCAGCAGCCCAAGCTCTCACCCAAGCTCACGCTCGTCGTGGATCCGTTCCTGACGCAGTTCACGGGCCGGTGGTACGTGCTTGCGGATCCTGAGCAGGCTCCCGCGGTCGAGATGGGATTCCTTGACGGGAAGACCGAACCGGATCTTCTGATGAAGGATCCGGGCGTCATCCGCATCGGCGGCGGCGCGGACCAGTGGGGCTACGAGTACGACGATATCGAATACAAGGTCCGCTACGACGTCACCGGCGTTGCGGCCATGTACCAAGGCATCTACAAGGGCGGCGCCTAAGCCCTTTTCTGCCTTCAGAAAATATCCGGACCCGAGGGGGCGCCATACCTTCGGGTCCGGATTTTTGAGGAAAGGGTGTCCGCATGAGCTTTTCTTATTCGTCGAGCGCGTCGAACCTCGACCAAGTACGGCGCCTAATCTGGGACGTCGACTCTACCTGCCAGATCGTTTCTGACGAAGAAATCAACGCTGAACTCTCGCTCAATTCCAACGACCCAATTCAGACCGCTAAAAAGTTTTGCATCATGCTGGCTTCGAAGTTTTCGCGCCGCGCGGTTTCGAAGACGGCCGGAAAGTATTCCGAAGACCTCCGCGCGATCGCGGCCGAGTACCGCAAGCAGGCCGAGATGATCCAGGAGATGGGCGCCGAGCCCTGGGACGAGGTGGCCGAGCAGACGTTTGGCTCCGTGGTGCACCCGTGGGACGGCTGGCAGGAGCGGCAGTACGTGTGGCGTGATGCCATCAGGAGCGGTCTGTGAACACGCTGGCTCGGCGCGTATATCCGAATGCGGGAGACGAGCCAGGCTATATTCGACTTGAGGCCGGCGAGTACGGCAAGGATTCTGAAGGAAGATGGTTTGCGCGCGTTCCTTCCGAGGCTGTGTTTGGTCCAATTTGGCTCAACAATCCAGAAAATGCATGGACCGTCCAGGAGCACAATGACGGGACGGTGTCTGTCTCGCCGTCAATCCATTCGATCGGGCCGAATAACGAAACTCTTTGGCACGGGTTTTTACGCCGCGGGGTATGGGAAGAATGCTAAATTCTTGGCGTGAATTCTCCCATTGTCAGGTGCCGATCGTGCGCGCGCGCGTGGAGGATATTGTTCGCCGTGTTTCCGGGCCCTACGTCCTCGAGGTTGGGTGCAACGAGGGGTGGGTGGCGAAAGCGATTTCCGAAGAGCGCGGATTTGATGTGGTTGCCGTCGATAACCGCGACGAGGCGCTGCGGCAGACGATGGAGTATTTTGGCATCAAGGCGATCAAGGCCGATGTGTGCGACCTCCCTTTCCCGGATGCATCGTTCGATTGTGTGGTTGGCGGCGAGATCCTGGAGCATCTGGAGAATCCAGGAAAAGGACTTGCAGAGCTCTTTCGCGTCTCGCGCGGGCACGTGATTCTCACGATACCGGTTGGTCGGTACTGGAATGATGAGCCGACGCATGCCTGGCAGATCAACGGCGGGATGGTTGAGCACGAAGAAGGCCGAATTGAGCATTTTGTGAAACACACTTTTGTCCACGAGTACCGCCGGATCCGGTCTTTGACTGCCGACGGAAGCTATGTGAACGTTTCCGCATATCATGCGGATAGGTAAGAACGGTTAGAGATCGAAAATAACATAAGGCGGGAGGCCGAAGCAATGCGAATACTTCACGAGCTCAATCAAATGGAAATGGGCGGCGCCGAGCGCGTTGTCCTCGGGATCGTCAAGCACGACAAAGCGAACGAGCATACCGTGTACACGTACAAAGACGGTCCAATGTCGGCGCTCTTGCGTGCTGCCGGCGCCAGAGTCATCGTGAACGAAGGCAATGCTCCGCGCGAGAACGTTGAGGTCGACCTCATCCATATCCATACCGGCGGCAACGAATCTTCGATTGCCGCGGCCGTGAAGGGCGTAATCCCTACCGTTGAAACCATCCATTCGCCGGTCGTATCGCGCGTGCGCGACGCCTGGGTCACGCAGCGGGTCGGTGTGACCAACCACGTTACCTCCAAAAACCGCAAATGTCTTACCATCTACAACGGCGTTGATTTGAAGCGCCTGGAAAATGAGCTTACGCCCGAGGAGGCAAAGGCCAAGCTTGGGATCCCGGAGGATGCGTTCGTCGTTGGCCGCTTGGGCCGTATCGGCACCGACAAGGGGCTCGAGGAGTTCCTTGCCGCGTGCTGGCATCTCCAGATGAAGATCGGCGACAGGCTCTACGTGCTGATTTGCGGCGGCGAGGCTAAATCCTCTCCTGGGTATCTGGCGAAGGTCAAGGTTATGGCGGCTTCGCTACCCATTAAAAACGTGAAATTTATCGCTGAAACCGATGATGTGGCGCCGCTTTACACCGCGATGGATTGCTTCATGTACCCGTCCAAAACCGAAGGATTCGGGCTTGTTTACGTCGAAGCGATGGCTTGTGGCGTGCCCGTGGTGGCGTGGAAAGGGCCTGTAGCCGACGAGATCCTCATGGGGGCTGCCCTCATCGTCCAGCCGGGCGTTAAAACGCTCACGGACGCCGCTTTTGGCATCTTCCAATCGGGCGCTTTGAAGCATGCCCTGGGTCAGGAAGGCCAAAGGACGGCCGTCCATTACTTTGATGAGGCGCGAATGAGCCGCGATTACCAGGACCTTTACCGCCGGATCCCGCAGCCGCAGGGGCTTGAGGACCTTAAAGAGCCGGTTGAGGAGGTCGCCGCCGCGTGAGCTGTTCATGCACGGGCTGCGCTGACCGCAGTGAATACGACCTGATTCTGAACCACACGGTTCGAATTGGTCGTAGGTCGGGCTACACCGAGACCCCAATGGGTGACCGGCAGCAGACCGGTGAAACCACCGTCGTGAATGGCGCGAGCGTTTTTTTCCAACAGATGACAGGCCGGAAGGTCCGCATGCCTTCGGGCGACTTTAAGATCGCCGATTACCTCATGTACGTAAAATTCGATCAGGACTGCCAGGAGGGTGACCTTATTTATCCGCTGGCCGGTCCGGTGGGTCTTACGATCGGACGCGTCATCGGTGTTGAGGCTGTCATGGATTTTTGCGGGGCTACGCACCACACCGAGGCTGCTGTAGAAAGGGTTGGCTGATGCATCCAAATTCGATGAGGCTCATGAAGGAGTTTTTGGACGCGCACCTAGATCGGTTTAATCAGGGCCGAGTGCTAGATGTCGGATCCCAAAATATCAATGGAAGTTACCGGGATCTTTTCAGTCCGCATGTGCGGGAGTACGTCGGGTGCGACATCGTTGCCGGGGATGGGGTAGACGTTTTGGTGGAGGACATGGATCGTCTGCCGTTTCAAGACGGGGAATTCGATTGCGTGATCTCAGGCCAAACGCTAGAGCACGCCGACCACCCGTGGATCCTCGTGAAGGAAATCGCGCGGGTGACAAAGTCCGGTGGGGCAATTTGTCTTATTGCTCCGTGGAGGTTTCATGAGCACAAAGACCCGATGTGTCCTTTTGATCGCTGGCGTATTTTGTCCGATGGAATGATCACGCTCATGTCGGAGGCCGGGCTTAATGTCCAGGGATCTTTTATGAACGAGGACGACTGCGTCGGTATTGCGTTCAAGTCCTAATTTGTACAAATCAGTAGATAGCAAATAAACAAATATGCCGGGAGGGCAAATCAACATGGTACCTAAACCAAAATATAGCATCATCGTCGTTACCTTCAACGCGCTCGAACATACCGTCCGGTGTGTCGAGTCGGTTTTCAAGCACACCAAAGATTTTGAGCTTATCCTTGTCGACAACGCTTCGAATGACGGAACGCGCGGGTATCTCATGGCGCTTAAAGTCACGCGCGACAACGTCAAAGTGATTTTGAACGACGAGAACAAGAATTTCGGCCCTGGAAACAATCAGGGTTATGAGGCTGCGGACGGGCAATACATCGTCCTTCTCAACTCCGATACGGCCGTGACGCCCGGCTGGCTTGACCGCATGCAGCGCGTCATGGATACCGAAGAGCGCTGCGCGATGGTCGGCCCTGTGTCCGGGTCGTCTGCCGGCCGCCAGTACGTGGGGCGCCTTGAAACAGGCCTTTGGGATCTGGACAACAAGGCGATCCAACGCGCCAACCAGTTTGCCGGACAGCACGAGGAGACCGGAATGCTTTTCGGATGGTGCATTCTGGCTTCGCGCGATTTCCTCAAAGACGAGCCTTACCTTTTTGACGAGCGCTTCACGAATTCTTTCGAGGACAATGACCTTTGTTTGCGTGCGCGCCTGAAGGGATGGCGGCTTTTCATCGACTGGTCGACGTACATCCACCACCAGGGGCAGGGAAGTTTTACGCGCGCCTGGGGTTCTGAATTCCTGAATCTTTACAGCGAAAATGGGAAGAAAAACCAGTCCCTGTTTTACGAGAAATGGAAGGCAAAGCCTGAGCAGAAGCTTGTCGCGGTTTACCGGATCGCCAATTGCGAGCGGTTTATTCGTGAGTCGCTCGAGCGCACGTCCGAGTTTGCTGACGAGATCATCTGCCTTTTGGCCAGGTCGAAAGACAGCACGGAGGCTATCGCGCGGTCGTTCAAGAAGGTCAGAGTGGTTGAAGTGTGGAACGAGCCGGAGCATCCTTTCGACGAGCAGGCCGAGCGGGATTGGTTGCTTCAAAAAGCGATTGAACGTGGCGCGGATTGGGTCATATCGATCGACGGGGACGAGGTGTATGAGCCGAAGTTCGTCGGCATGGTGCAGGCCCTCATGCGCAATCCAAACCCGCAGGTGTTCGGATATTGGTGCAACTGGCGCACGATCTGGGACAAAGACGACGAAGGCAACGACTTGTTTCGTGCGGACGGCATCTTTGGCGGCTTCCAGAATTATCGTTTTTTCCGGGTGCTTCCAGGGATGCGGATCAAAGAAAATTCAAACGTTTACAACCACCATTGCGGATCGGCTCCGTTCATCCCTATGGAAAACCTGAAGTGGTTGAACGTCAGGGTCAAGCACCTTGGATATGACACCGAGGAACAGCGCCGGAAGAAGCATGCGTTTTACAAGGCCGCCGACCCGCACCCTGTCGTGCGTGACGTCGGGAACGCCGACTACCACCACCTGGTGGATAAAAACGTCTCGCTCAAGCGTTACAACGAGTCCGCTCGCCTGACGGTCATGTCAGTCGTTCGAAACGAGGAAGAGTATATTTACCGCATGATGGAGAACGTCGAGCCGGTCGCCGATGAGTACGTGATCGTGGATGCCGGCTGTGAAGACGGGACTTTGGCCGAGATTGAGCGCTTCCGCAGAAACCATGTGAAACCCGTTCGCGTGGTGAAAGCAGAGGGGTTTGACCTGGACGAGAACGGATTCCTGCTGAACTACGCGCAGGCCAAAAACTTCGGGAAGCTGCATTGCACTACCGATTGGATCCTACAGATGGACGCTGACGAGATTTTCGAGGGCCAGCTTGTCGGTGCGATTTTTGGCTTCATGGAGGAGTCCTGCGACGCGTTTTTGTTCAACGCGATCAATTACCTTGAGCCGGCAAAGTCGAACAGGCCGGAGGACAACAAGTTCTCCGTTTCTGAAAGCGTGCGGATGTACAGAAATTTGGACGAGCTATTTTATTCTGGGCTTGTCCATGAGTCGCTAGAAGACACGTGCAGCGCGCGCGTGCGTAATGGCGGGGCCCAGATGGTGATGTCGCCGATCCACATCCACCATCATGGGTATCTGCGGAACAAGAATAGGGTGCGCGAGAAGGTCGACCGGTATTTTAAGATCAACGCCCGGCAGCTTGAGGTATCAGGCGGCGAGGATCCGCGGCCGCTTTTCAATATGGCGCTGCACTATTTCAATGACGGCGACGAGGCGAAGATGCGCGAGTGCTATGAAAAAGCGCTTAAGCTTGACCCGACGTTCTGGCGGCCGAAGCAAAACATGGCGTTTTGGCACCTCGACAAGGCGAAAGCGTTTTTGAACGAAACCATGAAGCAGATGCCCGCGCTGTACCGCGAGAATTCCAAGGTTTCGGAGCTCTCGCAGACGCTCAACAAGTTCGAGTTCATGCCGATGAAGGTGGGCTAAGGTGGCCGGCGGCGCGACCGTGATCGGTGGGGATGTACTGGCAGAAAACCTGGACAAGGCGATGGACGGCTTCTTGGCCGAGGTGGACCGGGATATGGCGCGCGCTGCGGACCGTTTGCGCGCAGGCATCCGGTCAAACATTTCGCTTACCGATCACTCGCTTGCGGACCTTTCGGATATGGACCATCCATATGCGTCTAGGCACGGGTCGATCCAGGTGCATGGCGACAAACCCTGGCAGGTACACACCCAATCTGGCAGGATGCTGTCGGCGATGGTGTCTGGATCCGAGAAAGCTTCTGTCGTATCTGGCCGCCTTTCGTCATCCGCGTGGGCCGGTGTCGATGAGGACGGCGCGCCGCATGCGCTTCACGTGGAGTATGGGACTTCGAAGATGCTTCCGCGTCCATTTCTGTCCGGTTCGCTCAAAGAATCTTCGGGTGATATACTGGATACGCTTCGCAGGTCGCTAAAAAACACGATCATAAATTTCAACGGACGGAAGGTGAAACTGTGACGCAGGCGGACGAATCGTGACGACCCAATCGATCGACGCGCTTGTCGTGCAGAAGGTCAGGACCGTCTTGGCGGCTGTCGCTGACGTTTCAAAGTACGTAGGATCTAGGATCTACGTGTCACACATCTCCACCATCAGGGACGCGGTTTTTCCAGCCTGCTCTATCCACATCCTATCCGGCTCCACGGACATCGACGGACCATTCGGCGAGACGACGGACCTCCAGATCGATTTCTGGTTTGCTGTAGGCAAGGATCAGGCGACTTGGGACAACGTCATGGAGTGCGTGGAGGCTGCGATCGTGGCGCTCAATCGCGCCGGGCTTTGGGACAACTCTCTTGGAATCAAGATTTTTGAGTCCAGGTGCCTTCAAAAGGGGCCGCAGATGGTGGAGCGCGACGGCGCGCTGATCCACTATCCGACGCGCTGGACATTCCGGGCCGCGCTGTGAGTGACCGTCCGAACGGGATGATCGGCCGCGGAGGCCCCTTCGAGAAGCTCGCTTGCGGACGTTGCGGCTACCTGGTCGCCAACCACCAGGGTGGTGAGGTGTCGGTGCGATTCAAGCAATATTACGTTTTCGCCGTCGGCGGCATTGTGGTCGTAAACTGCACCGGATGCGGCGCACCGAACATGTTTGTGGATCCAGAGTATGAGCGTGCGCATCCGGAGGAGGTCGAGAGGGTTCGGAAAAGCTTCTCGATGACCGAAGCGAAAATTTCGCGCTGGGTCCCGATGGCCGAGTATAACAAGTAACCAAACGAGGAGACGTCGATGTACAACAAACCGTCCGGCACAGCAAGCAAATACTCTATCGGACCCGGCCGCGTGTTCCTGGGTCCTGTCGGCTCCACGCCCTCAGTGGATGTCGGCTACGTGAAAGACGATATGACGATCACGATCACGCGCACGAAGGTCGAGGTTCGGCAGGGCTCTCCACAGATTCTGATTGACCAATTGGCGTCGGCCGAGGATGTGTCGGTCGAGTTCAAGGGCATCGAGTGGAATCTGGACAATCTCGCGCGCGTGTGCGGCGCGGGTGCGACGTCGGTGTCGGGCGCGGATCTGGTGTACAAGCTCGGTGGAAGCCCTGGCTTCAACCCGCTCGCGCTTCTGTTCGTCCACAAGATGGCCGACGGCGGCACGATGTCGGTGGACCTTTGGAAGGTCCTCGGAGAAGGACAGGTCGTGGTTTCCGCGAAAGCAGCCGACCTGCACGACCTCCAGTACAAGTTCAACGTCATGGATGGCGGCACCACGGATTGGGCCGGCGCGTCGCTCACGGACGGCCAGGCTCTGATGCGCATCCGTCACACCAGAGTCTAACCGATCGCCCGGCCAATCGGCCGGGAGGACACGGTCCGGGCGCGGCGTGACCGCGCTTAAAAAAGAGACGGCGGGGCACCGGACGCCCCCGCCCATGAAAAGGAGAAGGCATGGAAGACGCGAACAAGGCAATGCAGGCGATCGTCGGGGATCCGATCACGGTGAAGATCGGCGGTGTTGACACGAAGATCAATCGGATGACGATTGAGACGCACCTGGAGGTCATGGACGGTTGGGTCGAGATGAGCAGCGACGAGTCATCGTCTGTGAAAAAGCCGGTCAAGTTCATGTGCTGGATCGTTGCGAAGGCGCTTGGAATCACGACCGAAGAGCTCAATCAACGCGCGACTTTGACCGAAGCGCTTGACGCTTTTCCGAAAATCTGGGAGCAGAACGAACTCGGTTTTTTGTTCCAGAGGGTCGGCAAGGCGATGGACGCGCTGAAGCAAGCGAACGCCGCGGCTTAACGCTTCCGGAAGCGATCTGCGACGTCGCGCTTGACCTCGGGTGGCATCCGATTGATGTCGTGAAGCGGATGACGATCCCGCAGCTTAAGCTGATGCGCGAGCGCATGCGCGAGAAGTCGCTTGACTGGACTGAGACGCAGGCGGCGATCGTCTGGTCGATGTATGCCGGCAAATGGTCGAGAAAGTCCAAAGGTTCTACTGTAGCCGTTGACGAAAACGAATCTCTCCAAAAATTCCGCGAGATGGGGATGGTGACAGATGGCTGAGTCCGCAGAAGTAGGCCGGCTGATAGTAAAAATATCGACGGACCTTTCTGACCTGAAGAAGGGGATGGACGATGCCAAGAAGCAGGCCACCGGATTTTCCTCCCAGATATCGACCATTTTTAAGGGTCTTGCGGTTGGCGTTCTCGCGAATGAATTCCGAAAGCTATCCGCTGAAACCCTGCAATGGGGTCAAGAGCTCAACAAGGTCGCCCAGCAGACCGGTCTTACTGCCACGCAGGTAGGATCGCTTAAGTTTGCAGCCGAAAGATCGAACACTTCGATCGAAGCTGTTACTGCCAATTTGCGCAATCTCTCGCGCGTCATGTATGAGGCTTCACAGGGAAATAAAGAAGCCCGCCAGACGTTCGCTCAATTCCAGGTCGAATACCAAAATGCCGACGGAACCCTGAGAAGCGCTTCGGATGTGATGTCCGAGGTGGCTGACAGGATAAAAAACACCGACAACCAGACGCTGAAGCTTGCCGCCTCTCAAAAGCTGCTCGGAAAAAACGTGCAGGAGACGCTTCCATTTTGGAACCAAGGAAGCGACGCCATCCGCAAGGCCGGTGACGAGTTCAAAAAAATACTCGGCCAAAATGTCGACCTGGACAAATTTGCCCAACAGTCCGACAGGCTCGATGCGAAATGGAAGGACATCCAACTTAAGCTTAAGGTTTTGAGTGTACAGGTTTTGGATAAACTCCTGCCGCAGTTTGAAAAGATGATGGACATTTTGATCGGGACAGACTGGACGCCGTTCACGAATTTCATATCTGATTTTATCGACGAAATTAAGCGTGAGTTTGATCTCATCGTTAAATTTGTAAATCTGCTCAAAAGCGCTTACGACTTCATGGATAAGATCCGGGCTTTCGACTTCATGAACCTTGCCGGTACGGCCACGATGGGCCTTGCTGCTAGTCCGCTTGGTCAGGCAGCCCAAAATCAGTTTATGATGCCAGAGGTTGAGGTAACGGCTGAGCGCAACGGCACAGGCGGCGGTCCAGGTGATGGGTTTGGATCCAGCGAATCCGAGGACGCGAGCCTTGCCGGCAAAGATATACAAAACGAAATTGGTGAGGTTTCGACCGCATTGGACGAGCTCGCTAAAAAATGGGCGAATGTGAATAAGGAAATCCAGGACTCGCTTGCCGCTACATTGCAGGCGATCGCCACGGGCTTCGGGACCGCGATCGCGGACGTGATTGTCGAAGGCAAAGACTTCGGAGAGGCCATGAAGGAGCTCTGGAAGGATATAGCCAAAACCATCATCGCCGAGATCGTCCGCATCATCGCTCAGCTCATGATCCTGTTTGTCTGGCAGCAGATGACCGGGCAGACCGGCGGCGGCGCGCGTGGTATTGGAAGACTCCTGGGCTTCCGTGATGGCGGCGCGATTGGACCTGCCGTACACGCCCGCGATGGGCTTATTACCGGTCCTTTTGGCGAGGCCGGCATCCCGGCCGTCGTGCATCCAAACGAGATCATAAGCCCGATCGATAAATTCTTTGATTTTGTGAAAGATACCGCGCGGTCTGCCCAAACAAATATCACGGTGAACGCCGGCGACCGGGATCCGCGCGAGATAGCTTATGCCGTACAGCTTGAGATTGACAGGAGGCAGCGCGGCGTATGATGACCCACACGCTCGTCTTTGGGACGTTCATCTTTCCGAATGCAACGTTTAAGGTGCAGGCGCACCGTATGGACATCGACACTCCGTCGGCCGCGACGCCCAGAATGGACGGCGGTGAGGTGCTGCGCGGTTCGCTCACACCGCGGATGTTCGCTTTAAACGGCATGCTCTGGGGCGTGGATCGCGACTCGATGCATAACCAGTTCATCACGATGCAGCGCGCTGTGCACAATGCCGGCGCCGGGGCGTCGTTCTACTACCGCCCGGACCGCTACGTGTTCGCCCAGCTTTCCCAGGGCGGCATGCAGGCGACGCCGCGGCAGGGCCTTTATGAGCATATGCTGGACGTGGACATTTTGCTTGTCGCAAAAAAGCCGTATGCCGAGTCGATCCAGACCTCAAGCGATTCCGGATCGCTTTCTAATTCCTGCACGACGAAGTCTCTCACGCCGATCGGAAACTACCCGACGCAGCCGGTCTGGACGATCGTGTCGGGCGCGACGTGGGGGTCGCTCGACTCATTCCGCGTGACGAATGTGCTTAACTCGAATGCGTTTATTTTTTACGGTCCGATGGTTTCAGGGCAGACGCTTGTCATCGATAACGCGCTCGGAAGCGTCCTCATGCAGGTGGGCCTTACGATGGTGGACGCGATGTCGCTTTTTGGCGGCAACGTATTCTTGCAGCTTGAGCCTGGCGTGCAAAATGACCTCTTGGTCTGCGGACCCACGCTAAGCTTTTCACTCCAGTACCGGGGCCGGTACTACTCCTAAGATGGCAGCCGCAGCCGTACAGACCGCAACCCAGGGCACGGGAGGCGGCGCTTCAATCGGCGTGACATTCTCGTCTCCTACCGTTCAGGGGAATCTTGTAGTCCTGCCGATCCGTATCGCCGGAGCGTCCGACACCTGCACTGGTGTCACGGACGATAAGGGCAATTCCTACGTACTGATCGGGCCTGTCACGAATGGCTCGAACCGGCTCTACCAGGCGTATGGCGTCCAGGTGGTCGGTGGCGTGACGGCATTGACCGTGAGCTTTTCAGGCGCGTCAAACGCCAAACGCTGCGGTGCCGATGAGTATTCCGGGTGTGCCTCCTCCAATGCGGCCGTGATCGACCAGACGAATTCCAATACCGGAACGAGCACGGCCCCCGCCTGTACGCTCTCGCCGTCAGCGGCCGGGAAGCTTGTCGTAATGGCCCTGGGCGTGCCGACCGCGCCCACGTGGACCATAGACTCCAATTACACGCGTTATAGCGGCGTGGGGGTCGTGACAACGATCAGCCAGTACAGGCTTTCAGGCACGGCCAGCGAATCGGTTACGGATGGCATTTCTGGTGGCGCTCAAGGGTGGATCACGATCCTTACGTCATTCAACCTGGCCGCTCCGGCGCAGGGCATGTTTTCGGCCGTTGCGAAGGGCTTCCAGGTGCTGCTTTACGACCAGGACTTCAGCTTAAAAAAAGAGCTCGGGGCGTGGGCCATGCCGCCGTGGTGGGAATACAATCGGTTCGGCGGGTGCGGGCAATGCCAGATTTCTGTGCTCATGGACTCGGACGCTTATGAGCAGCTTTTCAGCCCGCGCACGAGTGTGAGGATATTGGTTGACGGCGAGGTCCGGTACCAGGGAAGGATCCTCAAATTCCAGCGTCGGGTGTCGACCGGCGTGCAGATGGTGACAGCGACTTTTTATGGTTATGCATCTCAGCTTGCCAGGGTAATTGTTCGGGAGACTTATTCAAATATGGAGGTGTCCGCGATCGTGAAGGACATCCTCCAGAACTATGTCGACCCGAATACGGATATCTCTTACGTGTTGAGTGAGATCCAGGCCACGGACTTTACGCTGACTTCTGTTGTATTCAACCATTCAGCGCAGGACGCTCTTGTGTTTCTAGGGCAGATCGCCGGACCATTTGAGTGGGGTGTGGACAGAAATCGCAAATTTTTTTGGCGTCGTCAGGACAATGTGGTGCGCAGGATTTGGATGCTCGGCCGAGAGATCAACGCGTATGACGAGGAGCGATCTTACGAGAATGTGGTCAACTCGATAAACGTGTTTGGCCGAGATGGGTATCTCACGACCCCGGAGGCAGCATCGAGCCAGGACACGTTCGGGTTCTCAGAAGAGAACCATTTCGAATCGGCGATCACGCAGCCTTCGGATGGTAACCAACTTGGCGCCGTGATCTTAAGCGGCAGGTCTGGCGTGCAACGCGCGATTGGATTACAGTATTTGATCCCAGACGAATTTCTTGAACGAAACGTTCCAATCGGCGGTGTCTCTGTTGGAATAGGGACGGTGTCGACGCGTCGTAAGTATGGGGCCAGCACAGCTTCCAGGCGAAATAAATATGGGGTCAGCACATCTTCTGCTAGAAATAAGTACGGCGTCCTGACATCAGATCAATTGTCGAACGTCAGGTATTCCGTGAACGGCAAAGGGCTTACCGTGCAGGTGACAGTGACGCAGGAGATTCCGACTCTGGCGACGCAGCAAAAAAGAATCCAGTACCAGATAAACGAGTTGCAGAGGAGATAGAAAAATGGCTAGTTTTCCCGGCAACGTTCCATCATTCACAGTCCTTGTGGACGACCAGGACGATATCCTGGCCGAGCACCAGAACACTCCAAACGGCGAGATCACGTCGATCGCGACATTTTTGGGACCGATCGGGTCTGGGTTAAATCAGTCCTATTCGACAGACGTTTTAGGTTTTTTGCTTGGTGCGGCTAAGACAACTTTCCAAATTTCATACGTTGATGCCGACACGGTGAAAGTATCTACTGGCGTGGCTCTCGTGACAAATGCCGGAGGCTCTCAGCGTGTTTTGCGCAAAAACGATTCAACGACAAATTTGACTGGGGCTGATCTGGACTCTGGAGGCCCAACGTTTGCCGTGAGCACTCGTTATTATGTTTACTGCGACGCGGATGCGGCATCAAATGCTTCTGATTTTATAGTGTCGACAAATTCATCGGCGCCGTCTGGAGTAACGAGGTATCTACAGATCGGACGATTTGATACCAATTCTTCTGGTGACGTCATAGAAAATTCTGTGACGAGCACCACAATTTGGGACAGTGCTCCGGCTGGAACTCATATCCAGATGAAGCAATCACAGCGCTCGGATGTCGTGAGCATAACAACCACGGTGCCTGACAATACTTCAAACCCGCAAACTAGCGAAACTCAACTTATTTTTACGGTTCCGTTTTACCCGGTGTATGCCAACAGCATCATCATGGTTGAAATTAATTTACAGGGAGAGCATAGCGGAGCTGATTATATTGTAGTTGCTCTTTATCTTGGAGCTTCAACAAGCGCTATTGCCGCTGGCTATCATTACCCAGGCACATCTGGTAGCCTTGGAGTGCCGGTCGTTGTTCCTCCATTTAAAATGACGGCTGGCGCCATCACAGAGCTTTCTTTTACTGTTCGGGTTGGAACGAGTACGAATACTTTTTACTTAAATGGTAATTACGCTGGAACGCAATATTTTGGCGGGGTTGGCTATTCATCTATCAAAATCACAGAAATCAAGGTAGCCGCCTAAAATATCATCTCCACGATGGGCGCGCCAGCCACGCGCCTCCTCCCAAAAGGGCCTCGGATAGCGGAAGTCCGGGGCCCTTTCCTTTTGTAAAAAATATTTTTGACAGATGTTGACTTTTATTGACACCTAGCGTATATTAGG
>ERZ724505.140-NODE-140-length-45232-cov-48.880094_pt1 | contig 45232 bp, 64 predicted proteins | sample MGYA00376038_ERZ724505 | MGnify/ENA primary metagenome ERZ724505 (study PRJEB28724, sample SAMN07190884) | wastewater metagenome | isolation source: effluent of sewage treatment plant in Hong Hong | place: Hong Kong | collected 2016-03-17 ... | reverse complement strand
CGTTAATGGTGAGACCACCGATCTGGGTACCATCACCGATGGTTGATGATGCGGTTGCATAAATACCACTCAGGAATCCGATGAGCGTTGAGGTGGCGTTCGCTGCAGTACCAAAGGCGGTGGTTGGGGTGAAGGGGAAGATTGAAGCGAGTGAGGATGATGAAAGCTTATTGTTAAACGTATTCCAATCAGTTGAGGAGAGATAACCGTCTTGTGAGCCATTCGCCTGCTGGATAGCGAGCGTGTTGCCGGTGATTGTGAGTGGTGAGGAGACAATTGCAGTCTGCACACTCCCCAACCCGTTGCCCACCAAAAGGCCACTGAGTGTAGTCGAGCCAGTACCCCCATACTTCACTGAAAGCGTGGTGCTTGCTGAGACTAACCCATTGACCGCTTGGAGCACGCCATTAAGCGAGCCGATTGAAAGACTATTAGTACCAAAGCTCGTCGTCGTAGCATTAAGTGCTGTGAGATTCCTGAGTGTCGTAGTGCCAAGGACCGAAAGTGCACCGCGCGAGAAGATACCCGAGAGTCCGACGCTAAGACCATTACCGATGTATGCATCCCCACCAACGTTGAGGTTGTCAGCGACGTTTGCATTCCCTGCCTGTAATGACGCGATGTTTGCTGCTGGAGACTCGATGCCGTTGATGTCGACGATTGCGAGGCCGTTAGCATCATCTGCGAGGTACGCATACTTACCAGCGACGAATACGCTGCGAGGCGTGCTACCGGCGTTATAGGTACCAACCAACACTGGTGCAGCGGCGTTACTGATATTTACCTGTGAGAGATTACCCTTACGATCTGCAAGGTATGCGTAGGTGCCTGCAACCTTCACATCATAGAATTGCTCACCGCTGTGGTATGACCCGACACTGACCGGCGTGGTCGGGTCACTAACGTCATAGACCAAAAGTCCAGAGTCGATGTCTGCGATATATGCGTAACGGCCCGAGACACTCACCGCGTTTGGTGATGAAAGGCTGCCGATGGTACCAACAAGGTTTGGCTGTGCTGGGTTCGTAATGTCGATGATGAAGGTTGAGCCGATAAAGTCGGTGACGAAGAGATTCTTTCCTGATACCGCAAGGCCGTGCGGCTCTGCCAAACCGCTCGCGAAGTCAGCAGCGAGTGTTGGTGCTGCAGGGTTCGAGACATCAATAATATGTACCGCCACACCTGCCTGGTCATTGATGAAGACATACTTGCCCGAGACAGCGACACTCGTCGGGCCGCTGGATGGAGTCGAGTATGAGCCAACGAGTACTGGTGTTGCCGGGTTTGAAACATCAAGGATAAGGAGGCCGGTGTTGAAGTCGGTTGCATATGCATACTTGCCAGCGACCACCACGTTATTAACCGAGTTTGCCCCTGTATAGCTACCCACTGCGATTGGATTTTTTGGATTGGTTATATCGAGGATGCGCAAACCACCTTCATAATCTGCTGAATAGACATAGTTACCCGATACAAATGATGCGTAGGTGTGCTTGCCGGCCACGACTGACGCGAGAGCTGCCAGTGTCGAGCTGCCTTGTGCAACCTGCGTGATATTGCCTCCTGCGATAGCAAACTTCGACATAGGTGAGGTGGTGCCGACACCAAAGTTTCCAGCGACCGTTACGGTGCCAGTTGCGGTGATATTGGCGGCAGTGAGACTACCCGAGAAGAGGCCGTTACCCATCACTGAAAGAATTTCAGCCGGCGTGGTGCTGCCAAGACCAAAGCGTCCTGCTGCAGTAAGTACTGAAGAGAGTCGACCAGAGGTATTGTAGATGTCGAGGATATTTGCGGTCTGTGATGTCGCCGGCAACAGAGCGAGTGTCGTCGTACCAACAGCGCCTGAGATAACCGCAAGCTGCGCATATGGCGTAGAGGTTGCACCAATCGCGACACGATAGGTCGTGGTTGCTTGCGTGATAGTGCCGTTAGTGGAATCTCCTTGTGACACCCAACCACCACCAGTGTTTGATGCGCCTGCACTCACTGAGCCGCAGACAATATCGCCCGACACGTTCGTCTGCAGCGCCTGATTGCCGGTGCAGGAGGTCACGCTTCCTAGTGTGAGTGTATTTGCAAATCGACCAGTGCCATTTACTTCAAACGTCTTGGTTGGTGTTTGGGTACCAATGCCGAGCGTACCTGCGATGTAGGCATTGCCGGTCGTCGTGGCGCCACCGAGGATGGTGAGGCCGCCAGTTTGCGTATTGTTACCGATCGTTGATGAAGCATATGCAGTGAGGCCGCCGTTAAATTGGGTGAGCGTTGAGGTGGCGTTGCCAGGAAGCGCAAATGGATACCATGCACCAAGGGTGGTCAAGAGTGATGTTGAGCCAACCTTGTTGTTAAAGAATGTCCAATCAGTTGATGAGAGGTAACCATTTTGCGAACCATTCGCCTGCTGGATAGAAAAGACACCTGTTGATGAGTTGTAGCTCAGTGGGCCTGTTGCTGAAAGCGAAGTTGAGCCAACCTTATTGTTGAAGGCGGCCCAGTCAGCAGTTGAAAGGAGGCCGCGCGCTGCTGAAGAGGCGTCTGGGATATTAAACGTGATTGTTTGGCCAGAGCCAGTGATGGTGAAGTCGGTGCCTGCGGTTGAAGTCGCAAAGAGGACGCCGTTTGCACTTACCTGCTGGCCTGCTGGGCCAACCGCGGTGATGGTACCAATACCGCCACCCAAGCAGTTTCCGTTGACCGCATAGCAGCCCCCAGTAATATTAACGCCGTTACTAATCGTCGTTGAACCAGTGTTCGAAACCGCAAAGAGTGTGGTGGTGGAGGTGTCAGTTGAAGAACCAATAGCGAAGAGAGTTCTCGCGATAGTTTTATCGGTTGTGTTTGCCTGGATAGAGAGCTTTGCAAAAGGAGATGTGGTTGAGAGGCCAACGAATGCGTGATTAGTTGCGCCAGTCCCACCTATACGCAATGCCTCAGTTCCGAAAGTTGCGAGAATAAGCGGCGTTTGATTGTTAGTGTATATCAAAGCATTCGTCGTGTTTTGGAATGCCAAAGCCCCCAAATTGCCATTTGGTATATTACCGATTAGATTTCCAGTGGCACCGTTACTGTATTTCTTAATAAAGACAGAGTCGAATGCAGAAGCATAGGTATACCCTCCTGCAACTATTTCGCTGTAGCCTGTATTAGAGTTTGGTCTTGCAATAACAACCGCATTTGATCCCTCTACATTTAATTTTCCGGCCATAGAAGTAGTGCCGATACCCAAACTGCCAGCAATATATGCGCTGCCAGTGGTGGTTGCGTTACCATTGATCGTTGTTGAACCCATAGAGAGAAGGCCGTTGGTAAAGCCTACGACCGTTGAAGTCGAAACACCGTATGCAGTTGGCGTGAATGGGAATGCTGCTGCGCCAACATTCGTACAACCAAACAATCCGCTACTCCACGTCAGTGCACTACTACCACTACATGAGGCTAACCCTGCGCCAAAGAGCTGAGTCGTTGATGCTGCACCCGTATTTGATACTGAGAACAAGGTTGTTGTTGCGGTCTGTGTTGAAGAGCCGATGGCGAAGAGATATTTGGTCAGCTCGCCATTGTTCGCGTGAATGGAAAGGTCGGCAAATGGGGTAGTCGATGAGAGGCCGGTGAGCGTTCCAGGGATGGCGTTAAGCGTGCTCGTCCCTTCAACGGTAAGGCCGGTCTGTATCTGCGCGCGAAGACCTGGGCCTGAAGCAATATACTGATTTCCCGCGAAGTCTGACGCGCTGTAGATGTTTACATATGAGAAGGCGTTACCGCAGTTCAGTGCGTTGTTCGTCGGGGTTCCTACGCCAACAGTCACGGTGAAGTTCGTCATTGCGTTTGGAGCAGCTGCGGTCGCGGTATTGGAGCAGTTGATACCACCGCCAGTGCCACGGTTGATGAACGTTGCACCGTTTACAAGGAGCTCTGATCCGGCTGTTGAGCTGTCGATGAGGTAGGCAGATGAGGTCGCACCAATCACCTGCACGTCGTTTAGGTTAAGCACGCCTTTGTTAACAATGTTGCTTTGGATGTTCGAGCCGACGATGTTACCCAACGACCCCGGTTGGAATGTCATGGTCGATGAGGCGTTCTGTGAAAGGAATGGGAAAACAGCCGTGTTCTGGTCAAGAGTAGCGCAGTTGTTGAGCGTTGCATTTCCAGCAAAAGTTGATGTTCCCACAATAAGGCAGTTGGTGAGGAAGTGGGGGTTTGAGGTGGAAGGGTTGGTAGCTGAGAAGCCGCCGAAGACGTTGAAGTCGTAGAAGCTGAAGTCACCTGGGACAGTGAATGTTCCTGCGCCAAGGGCAAATGACCCGTTCATCATGACGATAGAAGCGCCGTTGCCATACATCACGGTCGGAACGTTTGGCCAGATAAGTGATGGCTCTGCGTATGTTCCTGGTGCTACGTGAACCGCTACACTTGTAAGTCCCGCTGCGGTTATAGATGCTGCGGCTGCTGTAAGCGTCTTGTATGGATAGAAGTAGGTGCCGTCTGCGGTGTAGGGGTCAGTGCGGTTTCCGTTAACGTAGATGACAGAGGTAGAGGTAGCGACGATGCTTTTATTAGCACCGTTCACTAGAGCTGGGGTGATGGGGCCGCTTGTAGGGGAAGGTGCCTGCCACGGGACAGAGATAGCAGCTGATGCCACAAGAGGAGCTGCGAAAAGTAACGGGAGAATGTATTTAAGGTATTTCATGCTATTGCGTAAATGTTAAAGTTTGGTGCGACTACTAATGTCGTGGTGGTTGTGCCAGTCCAATTTACAGTTGAGTCTCCGTAGTTTGTTTTTTCTATAATTACGCCGTTATCTATAACAATGGCATTTGGGGCTATGGCCCACGTAAACACCTTATTAGTCCCATTAACTGCCCCTGAGAGTGGTTGCTGGTACCCAGAACCGCCTGAGCCGGAAGAAGTAATCGTAATATCGGTGTACTTTGTGGTGTTGTTTGTAGAAGCGGTAATGCTGACATTTGAACCATTCTTTAGGTTTATGTCAGTGTAGCCAGTTAGAACCTCGACACCATTTACACGAATATTCCTATTCATGTTGCCACCACCTCTTGGCACCAACCTCATAATGTCTGGCTTAAGTTCCTCCACAACATCCGCAAGGGTTGGGGCACTTACCTTTGGTATGAGTGGCTTTATGAGTGGCTTTATGAGAGCTTCAAGGTCTGCTTTTGTTGGTGTTTCTCCATCCTTAACCTTCGGTATCAACCCGCGTATAAGGACTCGCAACTCGGCATCAGTAGGTTTTTTGTATTCAATTCGTGTCTCAATTTTAGGCTCTTTTTTCTCTAGCTCTGTAAATTTCTCCCTTAAAGAGGTGAGAACGCGTTTCTCTAAAGAATCGAGGTCTTTCTTTGAAGCAACTGAATCTTCCAAATCAACCACAGTTTTCTGCAGTTCTTCAAGAGAATCGACAATTTCCTCAATTACATCCTGTACTTCAACGTCATCCCTATATTCTGTAAGAGTATCCTCATTCATTTTGTTTGTTCTTTCTACCCGCTAGTCGGCCACGCAAAGAAGTTATATTCGTCTTGCGTGTTTTAGCTTCTTCCTTAATTGCGTCCGCAAGTTTATTGAGGGCTTCAAAGCCAGCTGTTATAGTTGAGGTTAAATCATTTGTCCCTGAGGCGCTACTTTTTTTTGGCTGGTTGTCCACAGATGGTTGAGTTGGCTCAACTTCCTTTTGTTCTACCTCTGGTTGCTCATGTGGTTCCTGCTCTTGAGGCATTTCATCCTGCTGTTGAGCCGTTTGTTGGCGCAGCAGTTTGTCAGACAGTGCCTGAGAGAAGGCTAAGGCTGAGCGGGAACTTTTGAATCTTTCTTCTGACATGTTGATTTTTTCAAGATTAGGTGTATAATGGTTTTTATGTTTGGATTATTCTGCTTCTTTTTGGTTTTGGTAGTGCTAGAGTGGTTTGGCATTATTTCGCTGCCGGAGTAAGACCAGAATCAATCGCTTTTGTTGCTGCCTCTAACTCCTGTGGGAAAACACCCTCTTTTAGAGAAGCGTTTATCTTTGCCTTTTGAGAGTCTGACATGCTGTCCAAGAATCGAGCCATGCGAAGTCTAAAGGTTGGAGACTCAAGTACTTTGCTTACGAATACAGCCCCAATGCCAACCACCGGACTGGCAAAAGCATAAAGGCCCAGTCCTACCATAGCGTCACGCCAAGTGATATTTGAGCGGGTTATCCCACGGGGGGTACGTGTCTCAATCATGTCTGAGAGTGTCTTAGAGGTTGCGACATTGTTGTTGAGCTTTTGTATGTCGGCCCCAGTATTGTCCTTTACCTCCTTTTCAATAAAGGTCTTCAATTCGTCACGGACATTGGCAAGTCCTTGTTTTGCAGTATTCTGAGACACATCCCCCATCTTGTTATAGAGATTGTAGTGCTCATCGAGCAACTCTTTTACACGCTGTACATCACTCAAAGTTACCTCTGGCTTTTGAAGCAATTTCTTTATTTCACCACCTGCATCCTCAAGCCCAAGCACACCCTCTGTTTGTCCGGCGAGAGACTTAAGTGTATCTGTGAGGCGCGGGACTTGGTCGGGAGTGTAAGTTTTCTTTACCTTTCCGATTTCTGCGCGCACCTCTTTGTAGTTTTTATCAAAAAACCCTTTGATAAGATTCTGTGTAGTTACCTTGTTTGTCCCAATAAGATTGTTGTCTGCTAAAAAGCGCCCCACATCATTGCCTGTGGACTGGAAAAGGGTGTTTAAGTCTCCTGGGGTTAGGTCAAGTGCCCTAGAAACTTGATGATTGATTATGCCCTGTCTAGTTGGAGTTATATCTCGTATAGCTCCTGTCGCATACTTTGTTGCTCCTGATACATCAGGAAGAGCGTCTTTTGCTGTTTTGGCAACACCCTTTGTCACATTTAGTGCTGTCTTAGCGCTAGGGACAACAGAATCAGCAGCGGCAATATCTCCACCAATCTCTCCTACATTTGAGGCAATCTTGAGTGCTTTTTCGAGAGTTCCCCCCTCTGGTGTGCCGGCAGCAGCCTCACGCATAAACTTGGTGTCCGATAGTTTGTCTGTTACTGCATTAAAACCCTTCTGTGCAAGATCAGTTACACCTTTGACTACTGGCCCTACTACTGGAATGCGGTTAATGACGCTCCCCGCTGCGTTTACCGCACCTCGGGCCGTGTTTGCTGCAAGTTCTGTTCCCTGGGCAACGTTCCCAAGCGCATCTTTCTGTGGAGTGTTGAGAATCTGAGAGTTACTCTGTAAAGTATCTTGAAGATTCTTTTTTAGCTCAGAAAAGAGGCTAGAACCTGGTTCTGGGCCAAACTTTGAAGCGGCTATCCCTCCGTATTTCTGCTGAAACTCTTCTTCGGTTAGTGTTTTCATGATTATTGAATTTGGGAGTAAGTCCCATCACTGTTCTTAGTCCAGTAAGTACCATCGGCCTGCTCTTGTACCCCCACTGAAGCTGGGTCGCCTCCCTTGAGGATGAAGTCGAGCTTTTGGAAATTATTGATTTTGTCGAGCTCCTTTTTGAAGTTTGCCTCATCGACGTTATATCCAGTAACATTGCCAGCGCTGTCTTTTATAGCCCAAGTGCCTAGTTTAGTTGCTGCCCCTGCAACGAGTCGTAGCTCATCATCCGATAATGCACCAAAAGTTGCCCCACTTCCTTTTGCGGCTAAAAGTTTATCAATGGTTAAGCCTCTCGTTACCTGTTCAACACCACCAATAAAGTTACTTTTTGCTCCTGTGAAGAGATCAAGCCCATAAGGCACTGAAAAATCTCCAAATCCTACCCTTCCTCTTGCTAGATTGCTTGGCCCCACAGCTGAGTTAAGCCCAGGGTCATTGAGAAGGTCTTGTACATCAGTAATACTCTGCTGCTGTTGTGCTAATTGTTGAATGTTGCTGCCGCTAGGGGTGTCTGAACCATAATCAGCTATAACCTGCCCCGTTTGGGAATTAACTAGTTTGTAGTGAGGGGCGGTCGTAGTGCCGAAATTTTGTAGCTCTGTCTTTATTTCTTTTGGTGTGCCAATTTCCTTACGTAACTTTTGCTGTTGAAGCCTCTCAGTCTCATTAGAGAGCTTCTGGCCCTCCAGTTGAGCCTGCTCCATAGCAGTAAGTGGCTTTTTGTACGCTGCAAGTGACTCGAGTTCCCCAGGCTGCAGCCCAAACATCTTAGACACGCTTGCCATTTGCTCAGGGCTATCTTTAAGCGCTGCGGCAAGACCCCCCCAACCAACAGAATTAATGATCGCCTTGTAGTTATCCTTGGCGTTATTCTGCATGGTTTCAGCAATACTGAAGAGAGCCTGAGAAATGCCAAGCTTCTGGCTTACTTGCCTGTCTACCTCCTCTCGATCAGCTTGGGTAAGAGACACAATTCTCTCAACATAATCGTTTTTTGCATTTATGGTGTCCTGCAAATATTGTGCCTGGTTAAGCAGCACCTTATTACGTGCAGCCACAATACCTGCAATCTGGCTTTCTGTAGCGAATCCTCCTGCAGCAGTAATTTCACTGCGAATGTCGTCCTCTGTCCCTCGCATAATTTTATTAATATCTGCGAGTTGCAATTTATCTGCTGTGATTCCTGTTTCTCCTTCGAGTCCTTTTGCCAGATCAACGAGTGACTGCCGCTGGGTATTGGTAGATGTTAGCGTAGACAGTTGGTTAAATATTTGCGACTCTATTGGATTCATGGAAGCAAACTGATCCATGAATTGCTTTGTTGGGTCTACCGCGGGCTGTGTTGCTGTTGCGCCTTGTTGGATCTGTACACGAGGGTTTTGGTCAGGAGCCGCTGTTCCTTGTTTAGACTTATAGAAATCCAGATATTTCTTTGCAAGATCGGTGTTTTGTGCAGCGGTGCCTGTGTAGCCCTGGATTCCAAATTGTTGTGCCAATTTTGCGCGATTTGCATACGAAGAATCCACTCCTGCTGAGTTAAGCAGGTCAACTACTGAGCCATTGAAGGTCGGTGCAGGCCCCTGGGTAGACGCTTGTGGGGTTTGAGTGGTAGTTCCTGTACCTGTCTGTGGTTGTGTAGGGGTTGGTGTAGTGGTCGCCGTAGGAGTAGTTGTGGGAGTAACTGGTGGGGCGGTTGGAGAGGTAACCGAAGTACTTCCAGGTACAACACCTGCGCTGACCTGTTGAGCTACCGTCGCATTTGGATTCTTTGCGGCGTAATCGAGTGAAGTTTGTGGAATTGAAGTTATTGGATCTGCCATGTTAAACAATCATTGCTAGGATAAAAAAGGTGCTCGCGTCTACCGGTACACCCCCTCCGGTTAAACTACGCACGACAATCGTGAATGAATTTGCTAGGGAAGGAATTGCTGAGGCTACCGCAAGGTCTGACGTGGTGGTTGCGACTACAGAGTAAGAAGCGTTCCCAATATTGTGTGTCACTGTGTAATTTCCAGTACTGTTTTTTGTCACAGTCCAACCGCGCGGGAGGTTTAGCGCTGTTCCCGTTGAGGAGAACGCCCCCGCAAAGGTGTGGCTGTCAACATACTTCTTATTAGCCAATTGAAGCACATCTGTGGGTGTATCCCCATACTTAGGTGTGGAAAAAGCGAGCGCATCCTGAACTGCCTTATCTATGTATGCTTGAATCTCTGGGGTCATACGCCTGCTATTACATAATCAACCTCTATCTTTTTAATGACCATATTAGTTGTCCCCGTATTGGTAATACGGATTCCAAGTGCATAAGTAGGTGCTACCTCAGGAGCAAAGTTTATACGGTCTTGGGGCCCCTGCAGAAGGGTTTGATCAGTACCAGCTGAATAGGAGTACGTTGAAGTGCTGTTACTTATTACACTCCCATCTGAGCCAATATAGTCAATTTGGAACCCATTACCGGTAGTAGTTGGCTCTGTATATACACGCACTGCCTTTACCGCGATCTTGTTACTAAAAAGCTGCGTCTGAGTCTCGTATACGCCCGCCTGGGGAACTCCTGTCCCAGTTGAAGTCACTAGAAATCGTTGGAATGTATAGGTAGTCGGGCCCCCACCTACATTCATGGTAGAGAAATAGTGTTTTCCATATCCGACAGAAATAATGCTACTGGCGGAGGCGTCAAGTGCCCGATACTTGTTGTTTGTAAGTATATTGGTTGGTACTTGGTAAACACTTGCCCCTGCCGTTGATGGAGCATAGCGCAACACGCGGTAGAGCCCTGATGGATTTTCCTGGTCTAAGGAACCGAAATAGTACATTGAACCAACCACTAATGCAGAGCTATTTGGAGCAACTTCTGGTGTCATCCAGACTACAAAGTTTCCATTCATTAGAGTGGCATTTGGTAAGGGAGCCTTATTATTCTCCAGCGTAAGGAGTTTATTGCTCCCATCTGAAAGCGCTGCGCCAAAAGAATCATTGGAAAAGAAGTAATTCTTATCAAGATACGTCTGAAGAGCCGTGACCGAATATGAAGGAATAGTTGCAAATGATGTGGTACCTTGGTCAGTCCCATTCCATTTGAAAAGGAATCCATCAGAACCTGCAGCATTTACCACATCGTTAAGAGGAAACACATCTATTGCCTCTCCAGCTGTTGCAGATGCAGTTAAAAGTGCGTAGTTACCCTCTTGGGTCGTATCGATATCTCGTACATACACTTGGACTGGTAATGGCGGGTTGATTTCAGAGTATAAGTTACCTTGACCAGTACCAATTACACTCGAAGTGACAGTGTTGGTTGCAGAAATTGCCCCTATTGTATTTCCATTGCCAAACAATAGCTTTCCAAAAAGCTGTCTAAGGGGATGGTAAATGCCTGTTTTAATATTGCTGTTCGCAACAAGAGTGTCCCCTGTGCCAAAAGAACCCGCGATGCTCGCTGAGTTGATCTGGTTGTCCGAACTGATGTACGCCTTTTCAACTGCACCAAAGAACTCTAAAGATGCTCCGTAATCGAAAGAGGGTGAATTAGAGATTATGGACGTAACTCCGACTACTGAGTCTAAGTTTGCATTTGTAGTTGAATTTGGCTGTATACGGTAAAACTTTCCAGCATTTCCAATCGCATAAATATAGGTTTGGCCATTCTCATTGTGAGTTTGGGCATCCAAAATCAAATCAGTAACTAGGCCACCCCCTATAGAGGCCGGCTGTTCAAACCATGTTAGATTGCGTGGTTTGGTAAATGGGTCATAACCAAAAGAGGTTGCAAACTTTGCATATCCCGAGTTCATTTGACCATTTACCACACGAGTAAGACGGCCCGAGAAGTCGGAAATTACTATTGTTTCTATTGCTTCTACTGGATTTTGTTTCTGTGTCATACGCCAACACCAAGAAGAGTTCTAAAAGAGAGAATGTTACCCAAGGGAGCCAACGTAAAAGCAATGCCGCAGGCATTTGACTGCACAGTATTAGAGAATGTTATGGTTGTTGAAGTTGGAGGAGATATTTGTGCATTTGTATCAGCCACTATTATTGTGGCGTTACCTGTTACCTGACTCCTGACAGCGGTGCCACCGCTTGCAACCGATGGAGTACCGCTAGTAGTTACATCAGAATACGCAGCAATCATCCACGTTTTATCTACATTCGGAGTAAGCGTAAACGGATAACCAGTGCCGCTAGTGGAGGCATCTGGTTGTGAATTGCCTACACCATAATACACAACTGATTCACAGCAGATATCTGTTGCTGTACCTGAAATGATCATGGCTACTGTAGTAGCTCCTGCTGGTGGATTAACTTTGTAATATGCACCCACCACATTATTGTTAATGTTCCCCGAATTTTTCAATACATTACCAACAATACTTTCACCACCCCATGTTACATCTGACACAGAACGTGTTCCTGCCCCCCCTGGAATACAGGTAAAGACTATAGCTATAGAATTATTTAAACCACTCCCAACAGTATGAGTATAAGAGAAAGCGGTTCCCGCTGTTGCTCCTCCACCCGCGCTTGAGTCTCTAGCAATGGCCATATTATGCGGCGGTATACCCACTCATAGCTGCAATGACTGATGCCTGAGCGCGTGCTTTTATATCGACCGATTGCACAAGATTATTCTGCTTAAGAGGGACTGGGAAAGTAAGCGCGAAACCCCCCCCATTTGCAGCAGCATATCCCGAATAGATAACATTCGGCCCATCCAAAACATCCACAAAAGTGCCTGTTGCTGCGCCATTCGTGATAAGCATTTGGGTAATATAATTACGTTGAGCACCTGGAGCAGTAGCAAGTACAGAAGTTTGTGAAGTTGAAGTTATTACTGATGTAACTGCAGATACAAATGATGCAGTTGGTGCATATAGTGCTATAGGGCCTCCGATGACTGACGTTACCCAAGTACCTGTCTGAAGAACAGAAGCTATTACTTGCCCCGATTGAGTTATAGGAACAGTGCCAATTACAGATGCACCAACTGTTCCTGACACTGAAGACTTGCCCGTCACGTTGAACGTCGGGACACCGATAACAGATACACTAATGCTTTTATCAGGATTGACTCCTAACACCGAGGTAGAACCGGTTTCACCACCGACTAATTTAATCTTTTGGTATTGAACGCCCCCGATATCTTCGGTGCCAACAGTCTTACCACTCCCTTCTGTAACATTTACATTATTTGCCATATTACGATGCTTTCGTTATTTTCGTCCAACTTGTACCAGAGGCCTTGGTAATTTTTGTCCATGACGTGGTGAATTGATTTGCCGCATAGGTAATCGATAGGAGCAACCCAATGGGGGTACCTGATGGAATTCCACCGCTTGGCTGCACTTTCACCCATGCGGTACTGGTTGGTTTGGTAATTTTAGTCCACGTAGCCATATTAGAATTGCCAGCCGTTAATGTGTAGTGACTCTGACTGCGTTGGTTGCTTGCTTTGTGGGACAAGAATGTTGATGGAATCGGTCAATTTCTTCATTGCAATTTGACCCCATGCATTAGCGTTATCAATCTGACCCAAAGACTGGTAATACCCCTCAAGAATCTTGTCTCCTATGTAGCGATAGTCGAGTGATTGGGGGTAGGCAATAATGCTTGCTACTGTGGAGTATTCAGTTGGTTCAAGAAAATAAAAAATGCGTACCAGTGCTGACGAGGTTGGCGTTGGGAACGCTTCACCCGTGTCACCATGATTCGTAAATAGTGGTTGGCTTGTTGGTTGATTTGAACGAAGATAATCCCATGAGGTGCCTGCTTGCAGGTTTGAAATATCAACCTTCTTCCCCTGTATGTAGGCACTCCCACCGCCACCTGTGTAGTCCATCTCAATGGTCTTAAGCATCCACATATCAGTGGGCCACGCAAAACGACCTGGCGGGTCATCAGTTGCAGCAATAGTGGTATAGGACTCTACCACCTGGGCTGCGTCTACCCCACGTAAAATAAGTTCTCGAGTACCATCGAGAAGTCCTGTATTTGCCCATGCTAACCCATTAGTGTCGGAAATACCGTTTGAGTCCGTTTTAGCTTTTTGTCGGGCGTATGTAATCGCGTCTTGTACAGTTGCCATATCTCTACCCCCACAAAAGTAGGGGCAGGGGATAGCAACTAATTCGAGAAGGCTGCTTCAACGCGAGCAATACGCTGCGTGCCAACAGTATCTTCAAAACGAGTCACACCGAGCGTAACCTTACCACCGATAGAGTTGTAGAGGTTAAGTGGGTTGTTGCTGTCAGGAGTCGTCACCAAGATAGGTGTTGGCTGCTGGAAGTAACCCCAACCGAATGAACGCTCACCAACCACTGTGATCGGAAGAACCGGCACAGTTGAGTTGAAGTAGCTTTGGAACGCCGACTCGAGGTAGCGAACGCCACGGAAGTCAGACATTTTACCTGCCAACATATCGTCGACACTCGAGTAACGACCAACATCAAGCCATGAGCCAGATGCGGTGTTGCTCATAAGGTCGTGCATGGTGAACGGGTGAATAACTGCTACGTAGTACTTTCCTTCAAATGGCTTGAGACCTGCTGCATTTGAAGAACGAAGATTACGAACCGCCTTCGTCATTTCAACCTGCGTAGCAATGTCACCTGCACCAAGACCAGAACGAGAAGTTTTACCGCCAGCGTAAATAACGCCGTTGGTGCCTGAGTTGACCACGTTTGAAATAACGGTGTCTACCAAGCGGGCGAGTGCGTTGCGTACCTGCATGGTGCAAGCATCAACAACCTCGATAGCCGAGTTCTGCACCAAAAGGTCAGAGACTTGCACGAGGATACCGTATTGTGCAGGGCCCGAGCTGTACGCCGTAGCACCCCAGGTGACTGAGGTTGGGTTAGTACCTTCGGTAATTGCCGCAACACCTTCGGTTGAGGACACTGGGAAGCCAGGAGCAGTTGCTGCTGCACCACCCTGGATAGATGCACCTGCACCCCAGACTGAACCACCACCTGCAGCACCACCTGGGCCACCTACGGTGAGCATCGAGGCATTGATTTTTACAGGGAGCTGGTTGGTTTGTGGGAAGAGGATGCGATCAAAGCCCTTGGGAGCGTCACGTCGAACGCCAAGACGTGCGTATTGTAGGTCAGGCTCGAGCACCTTGATATCGTCGTTGATATACGCAACGAGAAGTTCAGAGGTGTTGGTCGATGTACCGCCCCACGATGAGTTTCTTACTGTTACTGCCATAAATAATGTTAAAGACTAAGACCTAGGTCTCCGCGCTGTTCTGCCTCCATGAGGGCTGCTCGGCGTTCTGCTTGCGTCATTTCAGCTACAGCCTTACTACCCCCTGAGGGAGGAGTAATCGTTGCTGAACCGCCTGCAGTGCTGTTTGGGGTGACAATTGGCGCCGGTTGCCCAAGCTTGCCTGCCTTCCCCAAAACCGCAAAGGTTGCATCCTCTAAAGAATACCCACCAAGTACTTTCTCCTTGATTTGATCCTTAAATTCACGTGCAGCTGGATTTTGTGCGACTACATCGACAAATCCTTCACTGAAATCAGCTATGCGCTTCTGTTCAGCAACTGCCGCCTCTGCTTCCTCACGCTTCTGCTTCTCTTGAGCTGCAGCTGCTTCGGATTCCTTGGCTTTACTATTAAGTTCTACAATTCTTTTTTGGGCCTCTGAAAGCTGTGTGCTATCAGTCCCTACTACTGGTTCATCTGCCATGATTATTTTATTTATTTGTAACATGATGCAGGGAGGCTGAATCCCCTGCCCACGAAATGGCCTCTACGTAGAAAGACGGCCAGTTCTTTCTTACGATTGCGCACGTCGGAACCTTTGTTGGTGTGCCCGCTCGCACTCATAGTTGTCACAGACCACAATGAGTTCCCCAGGGCGATCAGGTGAATCCATAACTAGAAGTCGAGACTTGTAAATGACATCATTCTGATCTTTTGAAGATGGGCAGTACGAGCACATCAGTTGCATCCCACGATAGTGCTGACACAACTTATACTGGAACTGTGAAGGCACATTCGGGTCTAGGATACCGCAGAAGTCACAGACTCCACCGCGTACTTCGGGGTAATGGCGCACGTAGGGTTCGCTAAGCGCCCCCTGACGTTCAATACGCATTTGCCGAGGTTGTGGCGGGGTATAGACAGGCGGTGGCACATAGACCGGCGCTTGTACTACTTCTTGGCTAACAGTTTCACGAGCATTTTCCCGCTCAGTCGGGGGAAGGATTGCCTCAGAGTTCGACTCTGGTGCTCCTTCCTGGTTGTTCTTTGGACGAGCCATATTTCAGTTGTTGTTTTATATTGGTGAGTTCGGCACGCCACATCGCTTCAAGCTTTGTGAGGTCTGCAAAGCGTTCCGCCCACTTGAGTTCACCCGATAAACGGGCTAATTCAAGCGTATTTGGACTCTCCTTGCGGGCCTCAGTAAGTAAAGCTTTTTGAAGCGATGCTACCTTGCCATCAAACACCAGTCTTTTTAATGTACTCCACTCTTGCGAGTTTCTAATCACACCGATTGCCTCTATGAGCATAGTCAGTTGCGCTTCTCTTTCCTTAAGACCTGGATTATCAGTCGCAGTCTCAAGCTCTAAAGGAACTCCCTGGCTTGCTAAATAGGCGTTGTTCATTACCGAAGTTCTACAGTTGGAGCGAAGATATCTACGTTGACGCCACCTGTTGAAATGGTGCCAGTGTAGGTAATCTGCACACGACCAAGCGTACCCATCATAGGAAGGCCACTAACAGTACCAGTGACTGAAGCGTTTGTACCCGTGAGTACAAGCGTTGAGGCTGCAACTGAGCCAACATAGTTGGCAATCTTTGGGCCTCCCACTGAAGAAATACAGTTGATTGGAATGAAGTGAGCGTTTTGATTACCAACCTGTGCTGCGACAGTGCTGGCTCCAACCGTGGTAGACGATACGTCACGCCATGTTGAGCCACCATCTTCCGTAGTCTGAATGGTAATTGCGGCAGTACCTGAAGCACTCCAAGTGGAGGCAAGCCAGATCTTTGCGATTATGCCGTCAGAATCCTGTGGGATGGTGAAATTGTACGTCGTGGTTGCTGCTGCGGTTGATGTATCTGCGAGCGAGAAAATCTTACGTGAACTTGCTGAAGGTGATGCAAATGCCATATTACTCTTGTTCTGGGCTAGTAATCTCGACCTCTTCACTTGGCTCTTTAGCCTCCTGAGTTTCAATTTCTACTGGTGCCTCTTCAACTGTTTCTGAAGGCACGTCAGTAATTCCTGCCTGTACTTCTGCGTCTGCAACAACACCGTGTCCAAAGTTTGGAACGCCGTTGAGATTATTTACGTTTGTGTTATCCATGTTACTTACTATAAAGACCACCGAATAATTTATTTGCCGCACTCTTTACCTTTGACTTGTGTGGCTTGTTTACAGGCACATTATCAGCAGGTAATGGGCTACCAATCACCTGATTCTTCTTAAGCCCTAGAGAGGTGTTGATAGCTGGCTGGTACGGATTTTTTTGGACTTTCTTAGCCATGTTTCTTTTTATTAGCTTTCTTCTGCTCACTCAGAGCAATTGCAATGGCCTGTTTCTTACTTTTTACCATGGGGCCTTGCTTTGAACCAGAGTGAAGTTGCCCACTTTTCCATTCGTGCATTACCTTAGTAACTTTTGCGTGTGGTTTTTTAGCCATGTTTAAAATTCTGAGGTAAGAATTGAGCCTACCCCCATGTTTTTAATTGCAAAACGTTGATACAACCCCATTTGAGCATTTATACCCAATACTGATCCAGAAGGCTGCTGAACGCCTGCACGCTCTATCGGAATGACAAAGCGACGCTGCGTACCAGTAGGAATAACGTGATCGAAGTTAGCAGTACCTGCATCAGAAATGACACTCGCGGTAGTGTCCGTGGTGGTAATCCACTTCAGAACAGCTGGGGCACCTACTGTAGTAACCTCAAGTACTGTAGTAATAGAACTAACGGTAATGACCGAGGATGCAGAAGCATTTTCAGAGCTTGAGCGTTTAATTGCGGTGTACGCTGCAGGGTATTCCTGCATTGGAACGAGATTTTTATCTCGAGGTAGTTCACGTCCGTATGCTGCCATATAATTTTATTGATTAATTTGTTGATTTTGTTGAATAGATTGTTGAGTTTCTCCCCGTAAAGAGGCTGCTGCAGAGAGGGGACTTTGTTTGGTTTGCCCTGGCTGCGTATTGGTAATTCCTTCTCCTGGCTTGGCTGGCTCTGCTGGGGCTCCTGCTGTTGGGACAGCTGCATTTGCTGGGTTGAGCTGGCTCAACGCCATTGCCTGATCTGCCTGTCGCTGTTTAGCAAGCAATTCCTCATGCCATGCAATGTGTGTCCACTTTTCCCATGAGTTCTTCGCCATGGCGTGTACCGCGAGGTGCTGCTCATGGTTATCGGTGTCTGCAACTTGTGGCATTTCACCGTTTCCAATTGCCTCATTTTCTTCCTCTGCCTTTATTTCATCAACGGTCTTAGGAATAAGAATGTCGATGAGGGTGGGGTCACTGAGGAACTTTGGGAAAAAGACAAACTTATTGAAATTACGCATACCGTCAGGACTCAGCGAGGTAACAAACTGAGGGTACATCTGCATAAGGTCACGACGCTCAACTAACTCTTTATACTCTGCTTCTTTGGCAGAATAAATCAACACTCCAGGAGGGAATTTGGTGTGGATATCCCCCAAATCTATCTTCTCAAACGTGAGACCTTTGACCCCAACAATAGTGGCGAGCTTTTCATCTCCTGCCTTTGTGTAACGCAAATAGCGTTGGTACCAGTGCGACCAGAATTCCTGCTCACCAAATTGGAGCACCTTACTTTGGAGTGACTGGGCGAGGTCATTGAGCTGCTGCTGAATTGCTGCCTCGGTAGCAGTATCATTATTACCTCCACTGGCTGGAGATAGAGCCATACCAGTGCCCACGGGGTCATTTGCCTCTTGTGAGAGCACTTGCATGAAGGCCGCGAGGGATGGATCCATGGCCGAATCCTTGTTTAGCGGCAAGACAGCAGTTTCAGTGTTCTCGACGGGAATGTGCTGGGAAATCTGACGTGAGAACAGTTGGGTTGGGTCTTTAACCTGGTCTGGATTGTACAAATACAGTGGATTTGCTTTGTCTTTTGCTGCAATAAAGGCGAGGTTAAGAAGCACAGAGCGTGCGCGGTGCTTGTCTTCCAGCAGATCAGCAATGGAGAAGACTACGGAAGAGTGTGGCTCACGAAACGCTTCTTTCTTCACTATTGGCCAGAGCGAGGTACCTTCGGGGCCATCCTTCAAATCAAGTTTCTCCTGGTAAATAATCCTTGAAAGCGTGCGGTCAAGCCAGAATACCGAGCGATCTCCATCTTCGTCATAAGCAAAAAACTCTAGTATTTGGAAAATGTCATTGTTTACTGGCTGTGCAGCCTGCGGCGTAGCCAACTTAGCGTTCACGCGCTTAACCTCATACTCCCAGAGGTACGGGTCAATGCCTGAGGGGAGCTCTTCAGGGGTCTTAATGCCTTTTATAACCCCTTTGTTAATGAGTTTTTGAATATCCCACTTATTCTTCGTAATCCACTTCCAGTAGTAACGCCAGTCTTGGACTTCCTCTGCATAGGGGTCATAACCGAAAACTAGTGGATTGATTACGTGCGGCTGCATAATCTTGCGCTCTTGGTCAAAACGCAGAGTTTCAACATACCCACGGCCAAAAAAGAGCGTGTCCCACGTCCAATCGTAGTCGATCTTAGCCTTTCCCATCTCTCGGTAGTCATTGAGAGCAAGCGTGTTGAGGGCATTAACCTGGCGCTGGGCCATATCTTCCCCTGGAATGAACTTCACCTGCATTTTGTCATCATAGAGATTCGACATAATGCGATTAAACAGTGTAATCAGAAGCGTGGAAGCGATATTCTCATCTCCGCGCTGCAAGTTGTTGAGGAGCACTAATTGATTTACTTGGCGCTTCTTACGAGTTTGAAGGAAATTAAATGACTCCATGTAGTAGGAGGCAAGATGTGCTGCATAGTCTTGAGCAGGCGCTGTCCCCTGCTGTTGCATATTCTGTTGATTCATGCGCGTAGTGGTTTTTCGTGTAAGAGCACACCCTTACGGGCTTCGGCGGGCACCATAATGACGAAATCAGAGCCATTCTTCAGCATGGTCTGATAAATAGTCTTGGACACCTTCTTTAGATAAGAGCGGGTATGTACCTCAATATGTAAATCTTCTCGTGGCTGCAGACCATCGGCCCACAGTTGGGTAGCAATCAGGTGTTTAAATTCAGCAAAAAGCTGCTGTTTAGAGGGTCTCATGGTCTTCCCAAAACCTGGAGGCGCCTTGAAGAAAAAGTGGCGTATAACCACAGCATCACCCTCTCCAGGATCTTCGATCTTAACGGCGTCAGTCTGAATCTCATGGCCATACCACGGGTTATTATCGATCTCTACAGCCATTTCAGCTGCTTGTACTTTCTCCTTTTGTTCAGGTAAATCCATAAAATTACACGTATTCTTCTCTTGCTTCGCACTTATCGGCATCTTCGTAGATCGATGAGAGCCCTAGGAAAGCATCTGCACCCATTTCCCACTTTTCATGAAAATGCACATGGTGCAACTCATAATCTGGCTTAAGTTCTCCTGGCTCTGTAGGTACTTTGTAGACTGAAACAGCATCACTTACTCGCTTAAATCGCTCGGGGGAAAGCATTACCTGGCGAAACTTTCCATCCTCTCCCTCCTGCAAAACCAAAAGGCGCAGCTCGTTAAGCTCATCCAGAATTTCTTTACTTGTTGGGTTTAGTTTCCTCGCCATATCTCGATCGTGCGGTCATGGAAAGCTGTACCGCGCTGCTTGATGAGTCGTGCTGACTTAATAGTGGTGTCTGTAACGCATTGCGTCAATACAGCGGCGTCCACACAGTTGGGAGACTGAATACCATCTTTGAACAACTCTTCCTTTGGCTGAATAATTATCTTTCCGTCTTTGTTCTTATACTTCACGTACTCAAACTCATTCCAACCTGGGTTAGCTAGGAGACGCCCACCACTTAAAAGCCACTTACGTTGGCGCCAGTGCCACTCAGCTTTAAGGTTAGCAAACATCGGGTCTTCGCTCTTCTCTCCAAACGAAACTCCCCGTACGTTGTAATCCAATTGGCGCAGACGGTCATAAACTCCCTGGCCAACCCCTGTTTTGTCTATCACAATGAAATCTGCCTGGAACTCACGGTATTTCTCAGAAATTACCCCCACCAAATCCATAGTGTCCTGCAGTTTCTGATTAAAGAGGATTTGCTGTAGGTTACCACTACGCAACACAATAGCTGACTTGTCTCCCCCTGCGGCAGGATCAACACCCAAAACGCGATAGCCTGAATGTTCACCCTGCTGGACAGTACTGGCCTGTAGTTCACGGTCTAACACAAGGCGAATGTAGCCTTTTTCATCCAAACCTTCATCAAAAGCATCCCAGTTACCCTCTAAATACGCTCTACGTTGGGCTTCTGGGAGAGATTCGAGGCTTTTGTAATACTCCTGGGCTAAGTGTGGATTATCGGTAGGAAGTGCTGGGATAAAAACAAACTCATACTGTTCTTTTTCCTCAGGGGGAAACATGCGTTTTACCCATATGTTCTTTACCCAGGCCTCTCCTAGAGGGTTACAGCCTGCTAGCACCTTAGTATCCTTTATCCCTGGCCAACGTAAACGAGAGCGTAGCATGTCAAACGTGGCCCTTGGGTTACGGTTGATTTCATCTATACCCATAACCGCAAATTCGACCGAAAGATACTTTTCAGGGTCGTCTAAGTTACGAAAAGCTATTATGCCAGAACCATATTCTGGGGAAAGGGTGAATTCATGGCGTTGCTGGTTCCAGGTACCTAGCCAATCGGGAAACTCGAATTTTATCTTAGTAAGGTGGCGATCGTTAAGGGAGGGGTAGTCTTCACAGAAGAGTCCTGCACGAATACCTTCTAAGCCGTACTTAGCATGGAGCTTTATTAGCCAATACACCATTGACCATCTTAGCCAATAAGACTTTCCTGAACCTACTGAACCGCCAAAAAGCGTGAATTTGAAACGTTTTGAAGCTTCTAGGGCTTCTTGTTGCTTTGGAAAGAACTTGGTGAGTTCAGTAAATTTAAGTGGTTGTTCTTCATTCATCTATTGAAATGATTCTTTTGCGCACTGTCATATCAACATCCAATTTATCTCCGAACTCTGTACGTCGTTTTCTCTCTAAGAACTTAAAAGCTATACTAGGGTCTTCTAATGCTTTTACAACTGTCTGCCGAGCTTTCAAAATTGGCTTTTGTTTTAAAGCCTCTTTTCGGTCAACAAATTCAGGAAACTTTTCTTGAAAGTTGTAAAGTGTTTGATGGGAAATACCCGCGTAAAAACAAGCTTCTTCATCTGTACCACCAAGACTAAAAACCTCCTCTAATTTTTTGAGTACCTCTTCTGTCATTTTAGTTGGCCTGCCAGCTGTCATACCTTTTTTGCTTTTTTGCCAGTATAGTCCTCCCACCGCTTCACAATAACATCCACATACTTAGGGTCTAGCTCCATGCCGTAGCACACTCGTCCGGTCTTTTCTGCTGCTATGAGGGTAGAACCAGAGCCGAGAAACGGGTCAAGCACAACATTGCCTACTTTTGAGCTATTTGATATAGCTCGGGTCATAAGTTCCACTGGCTTCATAGTAGGATGAAGTTCGTTGCGCTTTGTTTTATCTATCTCCCAAACACTTGGAGCTGCAACCTCCCAAACATCACGTTCGTTTTTCCTACCATTCCATGCGTGCTTTTCCTCCCACCCATAAAATATGGGAACATAATCATCGTCCCATCCAACAACCATTGGCTCATACATAGACTTGTAATCCGAATTAGATAGATTGTGATTATTTTTTCTCCAAATTACAAGATTGCGCCATCTTAGATTTGCTCTGCCTAAAGCAGTAAAAAGTTTGTCTATACCAAGACGATAAAATGTTATGTACCACGGCCCTCGCAATGAAAGCTTAATATTAACAAGAAAATCAAACAAAAACTGCTCTCCCTCTACACCGCTTAGAGCGTCATTTTTTATTACTCCATGCTTTGAATTATAGGATTTACTGCCGTCTGCGTGGACACTTCCCTCTAGTTTCATGAGATACGGAGGGTCAGTAAATACCATATCCGCTTTCTTCCCATCCATCAGCCGTTCCACGTCCTCCAGCTTCGTGCTGTCGCCACACAAGACACGGTGGTTGCCTAGGATGTAGAGGTCGCCATGCTTGGAGGTAGGTGTTTCTGGTAGTGCTGGTACAGTGTCGTCTTTGTCTTCTGGCTCTATAAGCAAGTCGTTGTCAAATCCTGTCAGATCAATGCTAAAACCAAGCGTTTTTAACTCTTTCAACTCCTCATATACTAGCCCCATATCCCACTCACTCTCGTTACTCTTATTGTCCATAAGTCTATACCCTCTCACCTGTGCTGGTGTTAAATCTTCAGCAACAATAACCCATGGCTCCTTAATACCATTGGGATATTTTTTGTATGCAGCGTAACGTCCATGGCCAACAATTATTTCATTTTTTTTGTCTACAACAATAGGTTGCTGCCAACCATACTCCCTCAAAGACTTTGCAATGATTTTTAATTGCTTATCTGGGTGTTTTTTAGCATTCTTTCCGAAAGGCTTTATATCTATCATAGTAATAAGTGAGAGAATTTAGCTCTGTTCTGTTTAAGGTAGGACGGCCAGTGTGTTTCGTCAAGCTGAAAAGTGAATGGTCTGCCTAGGTAATCTAATCTGTTTTCTAGGCGACTTTTAAGCATTTGCTGGACTTGGGCGGTATTGTAGGACTCAGGAGTATAAGAATCATTGAGTTTTCTGCGTACCTCTTCAAAGCCGCCCATAGAGGTAAAGTGCCAGCCAAGAGGAACTGAGGTTTTAAATGAGTTTGAGCGGAGATGGTTGAGACACTCATTTTTAATGTACTTGTATTGGCTTACGAGAGTGCCTGCAAAGTCCTCTGAAGAGAGGTTATTAAGCCAGTAAGCATATACTCGTAGTTTGAGCTTAATGGGGCCTTCAATATCATCCCAATACTGGGTTTTGTCCCATATTTCATCCACATCCCCTATAAATATAATATCGTCATTCTGTGGAGCTACCTTGAGGAGGGCTTTTTTAATAGATTCTTTTTGGAGGAATTCGTTTACCCAGTGGCGGGCGCCGACGGTGTTCGGAGAGTGTTGAGCCAGCTCAACTTCCTCAGGTGAATAGTTCTCATCAACAACAAAATATTCAATCTTTGGCCAGTATTTCTGTACATGCTTCTCCTGTTTGCTGTAATAGAGGGGTTTTTGGTGGCCTGAGAACGTTGTTTTTGCTTCTACAATGACAAATTTATCTACTGCGTCATAGAGCTCGCCGAGATGGATCTTCAGTACATCAATCTCCCCGTTATATGTAAATACATCAATTATCGCCATAAAAGGTAATAGGTGCGCTCACATAGCTGGGCTTCGCCTGGTAATTGGCAATACGACAGTGTGCTGCGCATGTCATCATAGAAATCTCTGCTATAGCGGTGTACTCGCTCTCGGGTTAGCAGGAAATTTCCTCCAGGAGGAAATGCTAAATAATTTGGGTTAGGGAGGTGGAATGTCTCTGCCCATGCCTGCCAGGTAGGGAAAAAGGTGGAGTGCTGGTAGAGGTACCAACTATCATTGCGTTCGTGGTACATACCATCTTTATAGAACGCAATAGGGCCTAACTTGTCACCATATTCCTTATGGTTTTTAGTCAAAAGTGGCTTAAAATCAGGGGTTTTGAGCGCTTCGTCAAATTCTTCTTTGGTAATGTACTTAAACAGGTTGGTCTTTCCCCACAGAAAAACCGCAGGCAACTCGTCGTAATTTTCCACAAGATAAGTGAGTTTATCGTAATCGACGTTCCCGCGGTTTTCAGTCTTTATTATGCGCTCCTTGGGGAAGTCTTCAAGCCACTTATCCTCCTCTGAACGGTCATAGATAATGTAATCAAAGTCATACTCTTTGAGCCACTCGGGGGTGTACTGATAATTAACTAGGACAGCTTTCATTTGATTAATTCGAATTTGCTCCAAATAGTACGCTCGTGCATCTTGTGTGTCCCCGCATAATAATCTGGTTTGTTAGTAAGTATTTTGATAGTCCAACGATTATTATCCTTCTTGGCGGTAATTATAATTTGCTGGTCACTAATTCTGCTCCTCCAAATCTGGTTAAGACGGATTTTCGGTTTAGATGTAGGTAAATTCTTCATAGAAGCAAGCTGGTCGTGCCCACGTTTTAGTATTTCTACGGGCCCAATAACGTGGGGCTATAGTAATGGCCTCTGGGTCTTCTTGGTGTTTCAATAGCCTTGGGATTATAAAGAAGGCAGAGTTTGGTATTATCGCGTACTTAGCGTATCTGGCTGTGCGCCAATTTAAGCCCATATTGGTGTGTTTGGAGTGTGAGATTCTTTCATTCTCTACTACAGGGGTGGAGGGGAACCATTGTTTTGCCCGTTCTGGGTCGTCAGTATGCACTTCGTAGAATTTATCATCTCCCATGAGGTCACGAGCTTTCTTCCAATAATCAGGCTCGAGAAACAAGTCAGGTTGCGTAGCATACTCCCCACCCCTAAACCCAATCACGCAGTAATTGTCTGGCAGTTGAGCAGGCTCAACAGCAAGCCACTTATCTATGTTTTTAAGATTGTGGTGCCAGTATTTAGAATCTTCAAACGACCCGTCGATAATGGTATTATCCTCCACAAAGTTTATTTCTGGGTCGTAGGAGCGGATATCAATTCCATTTTCATCTCGGATATCTTTTTCATTCCAAACAGAAAATTCGCCACCGTCATTTATGGGGTTATACCCCAAATGAATATCTTCAAAGAAATCACCTTTAAATTTATCAGGGTGATACATAGCGAATCTATACCCTTTATTTTCAGCCAATGTACGTACGGTAATATACCGAAAGAGCTGGTCACCCAAACCTGAACCTTCATGGAAAATGCCTGCTATCATACGCCCATTTTACTAAGCACCTGGAGGGACATCCATGGACGCTGTCGTAGTTTATTTGCTAAATTCTTTGGTTCCATAGCTCGTACATCAAGGGGGTACTCTCTGCAGTTTTCACAGTATTTAATAGACCGCCTTGGCTTATCACTAATAAGTCTCGTACAGAGAGAGCACTGTTTATTACCAAGCGCCTCAATTCTACGCTCTAAGTACCGCTTCCTGCGCTGAGTGTTCACTTTCTCTCGGTGTCTTATTTTGTAGAGCTTCTTAGCTCGTCTCTGTGATTCGTATTTCATAAGTCTACTTGGTGGAACGCGAATATTTCCTCGGGAGGAATGTCTTTGTTTTCTTCGATGGTGTGTTCTTTGGAGAAGTACCTTGCAACATCGAGAGGTGCGAATTTAATTCCCTGTTGTCTAAGAATTGATTCATTATGAACGCAGAGGAATCCATCTTCGTTTGTGTTTCCGTAGTAACTTTTCCATCCCAAACCAAGTCTGCTTGGCGCTTCCAATAGTCTTTTGCTTCTAATGGAGACAGAGTTACCAACCCGAATCGTGTCACCTTCGGGGGTTCGATAGCTATACCCGTCATCCAGGAAGTCTCTTCCTGGGAGAGGCCAAGGTGCTCCAATATAGTCGTAAGCAAGAAATTCATCTTTCCAAGCTTGCGGATTAACCACAAAACCATCAGCATGGATAAGCATTGCAAACTCAGTATCAACGTAATGCCAAAGATCGTAGATGATTGCGTAATTCCATCGATCAATTGAGTTAATATTGTAGTCATAGATTAACTTTACTGCGCCCCAATTAATTCCTTCGCACGACCTTTTTATTGCTTCGTCGTGCTCTGCGAACTTTTGACCCGTTAGGGCTATGAGTGTAACCTGCGGAAGCTCCAGCATAATACTTTCTAAACACATTAAGCATGTAATCGAGGTCTTTGGTGGTGTAACGTGGGTGCAGTGGAATCCAAAAACTATTATGGAGGATGAATTGCGCCTCAGTGAGAGCGGTGCCCTTTCGATAATCGACATTCTCATAGGCAGGGTGTTTGGTTATGTCTCCTGCAAACATAGAACGTGTCTCTATACCGTTCTTTTCAAGGTAATCTACCAGCGGGCCACGGTCTGAGAGGGTGGTTAAGGGGAATGAGAACCAGCATGGGTCAGCACCGTCTACTACCTCTGGCATTATGAGATCTGAATACTTCGAGAGGTGCTTATACAGATGCTTAAAGTTCCTCTTGCGCAACGCCTTTATTTTTGCAGTCTTCTTTAGCTGGACGCGCCCCATCGCTGCTTGCAATTCTAATGGAGAAAGATTCCAACCCATTTCCGTGTAAATAAATCGAGCGTCATAGTCTGCTGGCAGGTTTGAGAACATTTTGCCATTGCGGCGTCCTGCGAGATGATCCTGCCGACCCCAATCGCGCAATATCTTTATCTTGCGGGCCAACTTGCTGTTATTTGTGAACACACCGCCTCCCTGTCCCATAGCAACTATATGAGCAGCATGGAAACTAGTGAAAGAGACATCCCCGAACGAGCCAACTTTCTTGTTTCCGATAGTACCGCCCCATCCGTCGCAGTTGTCTTCAATAACGTATAGTTTGTGCTTCTTGGCTACCTTCATGACAGCGGGCATATCAACTGGGTTGCCTACCGCATGCACACAAATAATAGCCTTGGTGTTTTCAGTAATAGCCTGCTCAATTTCTTCTGGGTCTAAGTTGTAAGAACCGACCTTAGAATCAACAACAACAGGACGTAGCCCACACTGAACGATAATATTGAATATGGTCGGAAACGTAGTAGCTGGGATAATGACTTCGGCTCCTTTTGGTAAGTCGAGCGATGCAAGGGCCAACAAACCAGCACTAGAGCCAGAATTAGCAAGAATAGCATGTTTAACGCCGAGGAATTTAGCGGCCTCTTCCTCCATTTTTTTACCCTCTTCGGCGAGGGGCCAATAATTTTTATCTACAACCTTCATGATTGCCTTCTTCTCTTCCTTCCCTATGAGAGCGCCCCCGTATCTTAGTTTGTACATAGCTCGTCAAAAATATCTGCTAATGAGTACCTATAATCCCATTCAGGATAATGCTCCCTGAACTTGCTCACATCGTGCACATCCCACTTACGGTCTCCTTCACGTGCTGGATGGAAGGTATACTTTGCTTGTTTACCAGTTCGTTCCTCAATAGCATCAATTGCTTCCAGTACAGATACTGAGCGTTCTAGCCCCCCTCCGATGTTGTATACTGCTGCGACCTCTGGGTTTTCTATAAAGTCATAAAATGCACTGGCCAAATCCTCAGCGTGAATCTGGTCACGCACCTGCTTACCATCGCCAAAGATTTTGTACTCCTTCCCTTCCTTAATGCACTGTGCAAGGTACGCTAGAAAGCCATGATACTCAGCCCCAGCATGATTTCTTCCTGTTATGCAGCCTGGGCGGAAGCAGGCAGTTCTAATGCCAAAATAGTTTCCATACTCTTGTACATACATGTCCGCTGCTGCCTTTGAACAGCCAAAGAGCGACCGTTTGCCTGCGAAGTCTAGCCCGAGTTTCTCAGTAAATCCCTCCAGTTCGTAGGTATGCCACTTCTGAATGACTGGTGAGTATCGCTTGTATTCCTCTTTGAGAGGGGCCCCCATATTTTCGCCGTACACTTTATCAGTACTCACATACACGAATACCGCATTGGGTGCGTACTTACGGGTCGCTTCTAATAGGATTAACGTTCCTCGAGCGTTTATATCAAAGTCTGTAAGCGGCTCATTCTTAGCCCAATCATGACTTGGCTGTGCAGCGGTGTGAATGATTGCGTCAAAGTTTTCCTGCTGGAAAATCATATTAATGAACTGCTCGTCTCGTATATCAACGTGTTCAAACCCTTCTTTTGGTTGAGTCCCAAAGAAATAAGTGCGCATATTGGCATCGATACCAACCACCTCCCAGCCCATCTTCTTGAAGAGATGCACACAAGCTGAACCTACAAGCCCAGCGGAACCCGTGACTAATACTTTGCTCATATTTTTATCCAATCATCGAGTAAATCAATACGATGCACTGTATCTGTGAACCACTGTCTGGGGGCAATAGTTACGCCACCTCCAAGGAAAGAAGCCCACCAAGAGAATGACGAATTAGCCATAATATGGCCCGTACATCCGGCCATAGTGTTTAGATCTACTGCCTCGTCTTGATGGTCGTGCATTTTGTATTTAACACCAAGGCTCTTCACAAACTCTTGAGCATCTGCGCTATCGATGATGTCAGTAAGCCTGTTCTGTCTATCTGCACAAAATACAAGAAATTCTGTATCGGGTGAGAATACCTTTACGGCTTTTTGGTAGTAGTCGGTTTCCAAAAGGTTCACATAAAACTCATTATTTACATAGTCACCCAGACGAATGTGTAGTGAAACGTAATCACTTCGCTTTATCCCAGACCCGAATCGTTGACGTATTTCCTCACCATATTCAGCCCAATACTTTGGAGACTGCAGGTATAGATCTGGTATCTCGCCTCTACGCAATTGAGCGTATATATATGCCTCTTTGAAGAGGAGGTTACCTAGACCACCCATGTCTTTTCGTACCGATCGCATATTAGCTAATCCACTCCTTATGGGAACGCTGCCACTCAATGGTGTTTTTCATTGATTCTTCAAATGAAAGCGGTGCCTGCCAGCCCAATGATTTTAGTTTTGTATCGTCCAATCCATAGTGCGGGTCATGACCAGGACGTTGTACTTCTGAATTCTCTATCTCGTAATTTGTCTCCTTACCCATAAGACTCCCGATGAGTTGAGCCAACTCAAGATTATCCATCTGTTTGTCACCAGCTATGTTGTATCGGTCTGGCTTGTCTGCTTTGAGCGGCTCATGCATATGGGGTGGGCAATTCTTGAGAATGAACAGAACCGCATCAGCAAAGTTACGAGAGTGTATATAAGAACGAGATCCTATCTGACCATCCACCTCTCCGTGAATCTTCACAGTCTCACCTATCTCAATCTTTTTTTGGACTATAACAGGGAACTTATTTTGCTGTTGCATCTCACCAAAGTTGTTCATGGTATTGGTGATGACGAGAGGCACGTTGTATGTGCGCCAGTAAGAGATCGCTATTGCTTCCTGGCAGGCCTTAGAAGCTGCGTATGGATTTGATGGGAGGATTGGCGCCCACTCTTTCATACCTGGGTCATCTTTGTGCTCAATTGCACCATATACCTCATCGGTAGAAATCTGTACAAACACCTCAGGCTTAGCTTTTCGAGCGTACTCAAGCATGTTAATAACCAAGTGGACGTTGTTTACCACAAATGGCTCGGGGTTCACGATGCTATCGAACACATCTGAAAGTGAGGCCATGTTTATCACATAGTCTATGTGACCGATTTTCTTGATGGTTAGGTCTGAAAAAGGAGCAGTGAGGTCGTGGGTAATTATGGTAGTTCTTTCTTTCCAGTCAGGATGAGCCTCTAACATGACGTGGAGACGGTCAGAAACCCCTTTGTGGCGGAACGAGTCGATACCAACCACCTCCCAATCGGTGTTGTGCATAAAATGGGCAAGGAAGTGAATTCCGATCGATCCTCCTATCCCCGTAAGAAGTAAACGTTTAGTTAGCATATTTTGCTTGCATGTAATAAAACTCTTCTAATTTATCATCTAAAGGCATTGTTTGGCTTGTCTGGCCATCATGAATCCCAATAACTACGTTGAGGTCATTGAGAATCTTCGGGGCGCCAAATTTGTCGTAGTACCGCCTGTATAAGTCGCAATCGAGGAAATAGGAGAGTTTTTCATCGAATAACAGCGGTTCATTATTTCTTAATGCTAACACAGAAGGGCTTCCTAGTCTATTGTTGCCGGTGTGGATATCTGTGGTGTATTCAGGATAATGAGGTGAATGCGGATCTTCATAGCCGCCCCTTATGTATTCTTGGTGAAGACACCCAGTTACTAACCACTCTGTATTAGAGTCAAAAGCCTCTACAATATTACGCAGTGAGTGCTTATGCGCGAGATAATCATCCAAATAGAGTATTTTTACTATTTCACCACGGGACTTTTTAATTGCCGCATTAGTGTTTACAGGCATGGAACCCTCCTCCGTAACCACGATCTCAAAGTCTCGAAAAGATTGGATCTCAATAGAGTGCATTAAACGGTCAAAGAAAAACTGGAAGTGTTTCATCCCGTGGTGGATGGGAACCGCAATGCTAATTTTGGGAGAAGAGTTCTGCATGGTCTTTATATATTTGCTCCCATAATTCTTGTGCATGCGCATTTGCTTCATGAATCATTGACTGTTCCTTTGTTCTATAGAGTACTAGAACTTCAGGTAAAGTACAGATTTTGTAGCCGCGCTTCATAATGTCAAACCAAAGGTGGTAGTCCTCCCAGCCCCAAGTCATGCGTGTTGAGTATCCTCCAATCGCCTGTAAGACTTCTTTTTTGATTGCACAGAAATACGGAAGCCGGTTAGCAGTCTTTAAGTCCTCTACTGTAAAAGCAGTTAATATAACTTCTCCGTTACTTACTCCAAACGCCTTAAATGATGGGGCGACAACGTCTGCACCTGTTTTATCTATAACCTCTTGGAGTTTCTCTACGCAGTTTGGCTGTAAAATGTCGTCTGCATCTAGGGGTAGAAAATAGTCCCCAGTCATGTTCATTATGGCAGTATTGCGAGCAGCTGAAAGTCCTTTATTTACTTGGTTTATTACTTTGACCGGATATTTACCAGCTACCTCAAGGGTGGCGTCTGGTGATCCGTCGTTTACCACTATGACCTCACAGGGGACTGTCTGGCTGAGTGCCGACTCTATGGCGTCTGGTAAATATTCTGCCTGTTTATAGCAGGGGATTCCTATCGTAATCATAGGGCTTTAAGCTCGTCGAGAGTTTTACTAGTAGCTGTCCCAGCCTCTTTAGAGGTAGTGAATGGCTTGGTTAGAGTGACAATTCTAGGGGTATAGTTTCTGCCCCAGATCTTCGTATAATACTCCTCTATGAGAGAGTCAGGATACACATACGACGGGCTCAGTACGGTAAGGTGTCCCTCATAATCAGATAGATATTTATTCCAGTGACTTTCATCATTCCAAATAGCTATGTAGTTATTTACGAAATCTTTATCTACCGCCTTACGCATTGACTGCATCGCCTCTATAAAGGTTTTTGCGGTGCCACCCTGGAAGCCTCCTGCAGCATAAAGCGGTTTAAAATACTTTTTGCCGTATTCATCTTGTAGAACTACCCCAAAGCGTTTGATATAGGCCTCTGATTGAGGGTTTGGCTCGTAAGGTGGTGTAAAGCGGCGCGAAAGTGCATACATAGGGTGCTCAGCCATAGTGAGGCCTTCTCCAAGGATTTCGTCTCCAACGTCACCAACCACTCGCATATCCGCATCTAGGTAGAAAATGTAGTCGTACTGCTTGAGTGTTTCCTCCTGCTGTAGAAACAAGTTGTACCGTAAAAGAGTAGGAAGTGGCCACTCAACTGGTTCTGTTTCGTAGACGTTTATGGTAGTAATAAACTTTTTGAGTGAACCGTAGTTATGCTCGAGGATATCGTCTACAAACGCCAACAGCTTTTGAACATGGAGCTCGCCTATTTCCTGTGGAGTACCTATGACATAGGTTCCATTATCTGGCTGTACGGTTATTTGAGCCTCTTCTGCGAGGAGCTTGAGCTTTTCGTTTACATACGGAATGTCATAACAGCCGATATTACGTAGAAACCACACAAATGGATCAAGCATTGAAATAAACTGCTCTTCAGGAGTACCGTTTTTGTTCTCGAATGGTGCTCGATTTGCAGCAATATACGTATTTACGCTTTCCTCAGTTATATCTGACCACGCAAAGATATCCAGCTTGTGCCCTTTAAGGAATCGCTCGCGCGCATCCTCTACAACCTGTTTAAGATACGGCCAGTACTGTGGGTTAAGACAAATAAAAACGAGAGCAATTTTTTTCATACGCTATTTCATTAGTGCTAATTTAGCTTCGTATAGTGGTATTTGTTCTTTGAACCACTTGTCTCCATAGGTAATGCCTTTGAGGGACTCATTTTCTTGCCAGAGAGCGTCTAAATCTACTCCTTCTGACTGCATTCTTAGAGCAGCGGCACCACCCATTCCACCGTGGTGGACATTACACACCATGCACTGAGGTCGTACAAATCTGAGGTCATACTTACAGGGAGTGGCGAGGATTGAACGGGGCCATGGTACATGACCGAGGTGGCAGTTTTTGCCTTGGAGATTTTTTGCTGCACATGTATAGCAGTCGTTACCATACATTTTGAGGCAAATTTGCTTTTGGAGGGCCTCTAGTTGCTTAGGTAATGGAATTGGCTTCTTTTTACGTTTAGAGGCCTCAGAAGACATTTTTGAGCGTTTTGGGGCTATCCTAGTCTTTGGTGACATGTTTTGCATATGCTTACTGGTTCATGCTCGTGTTCCTCTCCTGTTTGTTCTAGTATACGCTGTGATTTTAATTCTTGTTTGGAAAGAGTGAGGGCTTTGACTGATTGCTGCTGGGGGGAGCCATCCAGTGAACGGGCTAGGTACAGTTTCTCTGGGTTAATCTCTGCCAGTTGAGCCGGCTCAAGTCCACCCTTAACGACATAGTGCTCGAACGTGGTTAGGAGGCGTGACGCTTGGCCAATATCCATCAAGCACTGCTCTTCAACGTACTCGGTAAACGTCTCAAACTGTACCTTATACAATTCCTCCTGCTTTATTTTGTAAAGTAACCCTGCTGCGGCGAGTAAGTTCTTTCGACCCGCTTGGAATAACTCGGCACACTTATCGAGCACCTGGGTTGATACGTTACTCATAATCAGCTACTTGCGGCATGCGCTTAATTGTAAAGTTTGGACGGTTTGACCTAACCATCGCAGTGAATGCCTCTTTTTCTTCTGGGAATTGTTGGAAAGTGTCTTGAAGCGCGTACCAGTCTTGAGACTGCATGTAGGAGTGAATCTCGTTCCAGTGGTGGTACCCTTGAGGGTTTGTAACAACCATTTCACCATCTGAGAACTTGATAATATTCATCTTTTCCAGGAACTGGTCGAATCGCGAGCGATACTTTCCTTCTATCTTGATTTGTTCTAACTTGCCAAGTGCTGCACGCAAGTCTCTAAGATCTTGCGATGCAAACTCCTTTTTCTGTGGCTGTTCTTTAGGAGCGCGTGTAACCATGTTAATCGTGTTCTTTGTGAATTATCGAGCTAATAACTTTGAAATCTACTCCCTTACTCGACCAATAGGAGTCTTTCGAGGCCCAAACGTACTCATCCAGTATTTGCTGTTTGGTGTAACCAGCGTCGAGCATGCGGCGAATTGCTGCCATTTGGACAACAGGGTTGGCGAATCGGCGGCCAATTTTACGCTCCTGCTCCTGCATGATACTCCGAGCGTTCTGGTCTGCGGGCTTTCTGGTCTTAGTGGGTTCTTCTTCGATGGTGTAACTTTTTTCCGCTTTAGCGGATAAAATACTCTCTTCTCCTATCCTATCCTCTCCTATCCTGGTTAAACCGTTGTTTAACACATACTTTCTTCCATTTAGCAATAGGTGTGCTTTCTCTGGTTGGTACAGGGTTGGTCGGGCTCTATTCTTGTCTATGTAATTGTTTTCGTTCCAATCGGTTATAACAACAACTCCACTGGGGAAAGCTATTAAAAATCCTTTTGCGGTGAGTACTTTCACATCATCCTCAGTACCTCCATGTATACGTAAAACTTTTTTATAGCTAACAAAACCTTCATCGTCTGCTTCCATTCCCAATAAAAAATAGATTGCTTTAGCGCTCATAGGCAAATCCATGAATCGGTCAGTATCAATCAAAGCCGTGTCGAACATTCGTTTCTGCGCCATGTTTGTTTTTGAGATAAATAAAAGACTGCCCCCCAATTGCGGTGGGCAGGCAGTCTTCTGTCTACGATACCACCGCAATTGGTATCACGAACAGTTTTATCCTACTACAGTTGCGTCTTCATTGCAACTTCATTTTCCTTGAAAAATACCACATTCAGCGCAAATCCACTCACCCGTAGAGAGCCTCAGTGGACAATTAACAAATCCGTATGGTCTACTACAGCGCAAGCAGTTCTTGTGTTCGTCTTTCGTTTTCCCCATTATGTCCAGAGTTTTGAGGAAAAATGTAAATTAACTCGAGATATTTGCGATGTAAATTTAGTCTCCGCTGATAAGAACAAAATAATGGGTTTTCTCTATGCTGCTTATGATTACCAGAACGTTGTTTATTACATGCTTTGCAAAAGTGCATATGTTTTTTTCTCGTTTTCTTCATTCTTAAACCACTCTCTTAAAGCTGGGAGGCCACGGCAAATTTTTTCTTCACCTATAAAGTACGACTGGCCCTCTTTACGTATAACACCTTTAGTGAGCGCGTCCTCTAGTAAGTCTGCTTGTCGATTGAACCCCTCCCCATAAATAAGCTGGAGTTCCACGGACTGCTTCATTGTGGGAGCAAGTTTATTCTTCCGTATCTCTGCTTGTATCACCTCTCCGATTTGTTCTTCACCTTTCATGAGTCTTTTTGATGCTGGTACAAGACGCAGCCAGATGGATTTGTGATACCCCAACTTTGCACCCCCGCTAGTCATTAACCGGCCACTCATGAGGTCAGTAAACTCATGGTTAAGTACAACAAGTGCCACGTTATTCATTGCAAGAAGAGGAGTAATTTTTCTGCAAAAGGTTGCAACAACTTTGGCTTGCCCACCGATTACCTTTTCTCCCACTCCTTTCTCGGCTTGTTCTTTGGTAAGTAGCCCACCAATAGAATCTAAAACCACCACCGCGTTCTTGTGTTTACTTACCCACTCCTCAAGCATATCCAATACATCCTCTGCAAGATGTTCTTGAATCAAATCCAGTTGAGTCGGCTCAACGCCGTTCATTTCCGCGTAATCATCCCCAAAAGAAAACTCCGTGTCTGCCCATAAAGTATCAAGCCTCTCTTTCTGAGCAGCCGCAATTATTGCATATGCAAGCGTTGATTTCCCTACGCCATATTTTCCTGAAATCTCAGTAATGCGACGAAGCGGAATCCCTCCACCTAAAATTTTATCCAACTGAGTGTACCCTGTTGGTACCCACTGAATCTTTCGATAAGGAGATTCACTTGCCTTCATAGGTTTCTATTATTTTTCTTAATGCCTCTGCTTCCTTAACTCGCCACTTACGTGCCCAAAAACGAATAATAATATTGTGAGATTCTTCGATGCGATGACCGCACGGCTTCAACATACTTATATGTGTACCAGAACTTGTACGCAAGCGCAAGCTTCGGTATAGTGTTTCCTAGTGTGGATATCTTCTTGACACCGCTAGCGCTTAGCATATGATGAGTACAGGTCGATGCAATTGATAACCAACTAATACTCATTATGCTAATAGAAAGAAAGAATTTCCTGGGCGAGTTTCTAAACGAGTTCTTTGTAACATTTAGTGGGCAACGTTTCTTGGTCAAAGCAAATAACCATACCGACGCTCTTGAGCAAGCATTTACAAGTTTAGTCTATCGTTAAAATGCAAAAATTCATGCTTATTGAGTTCTACCAAGAAGATGACTTCTTCCAGGATTTAGACCCAGAAGGAGACGAAGAATTAGAAAAGTTAATGCGTGAGTTCTAATATGCTAACTGAAGAAATGATACTCAAAGCCTACCAAGACTGCGGCAAAGAAGAGGTAGACTTAATGAAGTTAGAAAATCAGCACAAAGACATTGCTGAAAAGATTGTGAAAAAGCGTCAGTCTCTAGCAGAGAAGAAATCAGTGCTTGCAGAGTACCACCGAGAAATAAGTTCACCACTATTATCAATCACTGATCCAAAACTAGCATGAGCAGCAAACAAAATGATGCGTGGTTAGAAGCTGCAATTGAAAGTTTCTATGATGCAATCGATAATAAAAAGTACGATCTTGCGCGGGATATAATGTGTGATACGAAAGATGCGGGGTTCGTTGGGGCGGCAGGTATTATGAAAACAATTCTTGAACAACATGAATGTATTATTTGAAATAGCAACGTATGTTTCTGCAGCGTTTGCTGGGTTTATGTGGGGCCGATTGCATGAACTAAAGTATGGTTACTATAGACAAATGTTTAGTGACGCTATTGATGGGTGGCGAGAAACTGCAGACCTTCTTATTGAAGAAAGGGGAAAAAATGAAGTACAAACTACACATACCAACTGAGCAGTACGGCTTTGTTGAGGTAGAATTTGAAGCTTTTAGTGAAGACTTTGTGGAACAGACTTACCGACAGGTTGTAAATGCGTTTAAGCCTAAAGCTGGCCTATCAGACAAAGACTACAATTCATTCATTGACCGTTACTTGTTAGGGGAACTTGTACATACTGAGGAGTACGCGGCAATGAGTACTGACCAGCAAAAAACAGTGCAAATTATTAAACGTTCGTTGGCTCGCATTAAAAGTAAGCAAGAAAAACAAAATGAATAGTATGAATTGGGTTGATGAGCAGGAGAAGATCAACCAGGAGAAGGCTTCAGAGGGGTATTTCGACATAGCAGAGGGCGATAATCGTATTCAGCTTTTGACCCATCTACAACCACTTCCACAGGTATGGGACAACTCAGAAAAGAAGTACCGCAACGCTGAAGAAGGTGATAAAAACGTATCTATAAAGGGTGTTGGGTGGGTGCTCCAAGATGGAAAAATCAAACAAGCAAAGCTCCCATACACGGTCGTTAAGGCAATTCGTGGTCTTATGGAAGACCCAGATTATGCTTTTACTGAGTTCCCGATGCCACGTTTTATAAACATCAAGGCTAAAAATGCAGGCTCTAAGGAGGTTGAATACACTGTTATTCCGAGCCCGAAAGAAACACCGGTCTCTCAAGAGATTTTGGGTGAACTTGCCAAGAAGCCAACACCTGAGGAGATAATTGAGAAGATTCGTGGTAAAGCTAAGACAGTTGAGCCAGCTCAAGAGATTAACCCAGAGGACATACCTTTTGACTGACTTCTTAATTTATTTGGCGTATGAACCATTTACCACAATACGAGGGCCAAGACTGCACCTCTCGCTGTTTCAAAGACGTAGAGTGCCACCACGCAGAGACCTTTGACCAAAAGCAGGGTATCCGTAGATTTAATTTTAGCCGTAGATATAACTAGCATGTTTACTCTAATGATAATTCTGATGATAATGCTTCAAATATTCAACGCATATTTATTATTAAAGTACATGGATAACTCCTAACATGAAAACTATAGATTACATCGGCATCAGCATGGTCGCGTTCTGGGTTCTTTTAGCAGCATTAGTGTGCAGCCACGCACAAGGCTTTGCGTGGGACTTGGCAAGCTTCTACTAGTATGAAATATCCTCACACACCGGAAATGGTTAGGCTCAAACAGGAGTGCCAGGCCCTACAGGAGTTGTTGGACTACGGGAAGCAGCGCAACTTCTTTGGCCGCACATACTTCAGCGAAAAGGGCCTTACAGAGTTGGCTAAGGTGGTCGCAGCATCAAGGGCAAACCTGTTTAACGCAGTTCACAAGAAATACCCAGAGCTGAAGAATAAGAATATCAAGGTTTTGGATACTCAGACTGAGATTATAGAGCCGGAGAAAAAGCCACGCACCGTCCAACGCGTCAGAGGATGGAATGAGAACGGGGCATCAGACAACGGCTCAGATTACATCGGTGCTTGGTGCCCACACTTTATTAATAAGAAAAAGAATTGAGGTATGAGGATTTACACGAGGGAATACGGCTGGGTTTACGGACACTTTGACCAATGGTTGCGGTGGGTGCTTCTGTGCTCGTGGCTAGGACACTCAAAGCACTCTCTTGGCGAAGGTCATCTGACACGTGGTCGCTTCTGTTATAAACCATGGCAGCGCGGGTGGTGTAATTCAGATAACTGCGACAAATGTAGATGGTGTGGTATCGAAAGCCACGACTAGCCCCCACAGGTGCACACATTATAAACGTTAAGAAGTAGACCATGTCTAACAAAAACATCATCGAGGAGAAGATAAAGACGTGGCTAAGAACGTCTAACCCACTTTGCAGATATGCCATTAGTATCGAAGGAAGTGATTTAAGCACAGTGTTTCTTGAGGGGCAGTTTGACTTTACCCCGCTTATAGATAGCCTTACCGACCTCCTCGCCCACCAGCAAGCACGCAACATCGAGGCTGTGGAGAAGATTGCCATCATCCTCTACGACGCGCGCAAAGGGCCGAACGAGAAACCCAACATCAAGCACGCACTCGACAAGGAAGATGTCCTCGCCGCCATACGTCCCCAGCAGCAAGAAGAGGTATGAAGGAAGAAGTAATCGGCTTGGATGTCGAAGATGATATCGCGGTCGTTGTCATGGGTTATAAAGAGAATAACGTAATTACAATCACCGCAACATCAACATTTAAACCCATATCAAACTAACTACACACAAGCATTATGAAATATATAATCACAGACAAAGGAGAAGTGCGCACGGGCGGTGGGTTCCACGTACATCTTGCAGAAGATTGTAAGGGGAAGGTGGTAGCAGCGGGCCACTGCCGCATAGACGGAACCGCGGTCGAGGTGTGGGGTGAAAGCATTGGCTACAACATTAAAAGCAAGCCAGAAGACGCTGCGGTTATTGCAGCAAGTTTACACACAAGCGTATGAAATGCGTAATTCCACCAAAAGACCCGAACGATAAAACAGCAGATGATTGGCACTGCCAAGGTGAGACCACCAATCCCGATGGTGTGTGCGACGGATGCAAAGCCTTCGGCTGGACAACAGACCCGAGCGAAATAGCTGCGGCGATAGCCGAAGACCCCGAGCTTTCAAAAATGATTAACATTGTGTCCCCAATCCAACTTGACGACCATGACAAAGAAGCAAACTAGTAGCGCACAGCGCCCGAAGAAGAAGACCGAGATTGTGCGCGGTTATTCAGCCCTAGCGGACGTGCCCCCGCCGCCGCATCCTAATGAGTATTATTAGCTAAGTAGAAATGTATGGCGTCTCTAAAAAAGAAGAAACTAAAAGGTTGGGTGATGATAAACGACGACTACACGTTGCCAGCGTTAATATACCCATATTGGCAGCGAACAAAGCCTACTGTTATGAGGGATGGTAAAAAAGCATTTGTTGTGGGTGTTGAAATGACGCTTGATTTGCCAAAACCGAAGCATAAACACCCAACTGAAGACGGACGTTTTCATTGTAAGGTGTGTATGGGCTGGGAAACTTTATAACAGTGCGACAGGTCTTTGAAAAGTGGATTGTTGGGGGAGATAGAGCTAGGGCTATAGACAACGCTGCCCGTAAGCAGTAGCACTATAGACCGAATGGCGAGGCGTAAACAGGCTTACGGCGCAAAAACTCGCAACTCCCCAACAGTCCGCATTTCAGAGCCAGTGGGTCATTGAAAACTGAATACCGCACAATCATATGAACAAGAAAAAGCTGTTAGAGCTTCTGCTAGACGAAGCTATTACCGATGATGGGTCTAGCACTGAGGTGCCGTTTGAGATTGGAGAAAAATATTTTATTCGCACTGTTACTTACTTTGCCACCGGCAAGGTAAAGCGCATTACAGGCTCGTTCTTAGAGCTTGAAGATGCTGCATGGATCGCTGATACGGGGCGCTTTAACGAAGCTATCGCTAAAGGAACGCTGTCCGAGGTTGAACCTGTAGAGGTGCCTATGTATATAAACATTAGCTCAATAACTGACGCTTTCTTGTGGAAGCATAAGCTGCCACGGGAAGTGAAGTAGGTATGCTTCTTCGAGACTATTGGTCGAGGTCGAGGTCGTGGTCGTGGTCGGGGTCGAGGTCGAGGTCGGGGTCGAGGTCGGGGTCGTGGTCGAGGTCGTGGTCGGGGTCGAGGTCGGGGTCGAGGTCGAGGTCGGGGTCGTGGTCGGGGTCGAGGTCGAGGTCGGGGTCGTGGTCGAGGTCGTGGTCGGGGTCGTGGTCGAGGTCGAGTTAAAAAGGTCACTTGGGTGCGCTGCCTTATGCTAGTGAGCTTTGGGCGGCGCACCGACTAAATCAATTAACGCGGTATTCAGTCCTCAGTGACCCACATTACTAGGTAAATATAGTTATGGACCAAGATAAAAAGGAAGGTTGCTTTGTATCATACAGCTTTAGAAAGCTAAAGCCGCACAGAATGGAATTCTTCGAACACAAGTGCAAAGGTGGCAGGGTGCATTACTAGGTAAATAAACACGTATGGAGATAAAAGCGAAAAGTATTCGGCCAATTGGATTTGTAACTATAGAGTTTGACGAGGTTGAGTTGCAAACAATAATGAGTGAGTTCGAAGACAACTGCCGCATTATGAATAGGCCACTCGACTGTATGGGAGGTATAAGGCAAAAATTATACAACCAGTTGTCAGAGGTCTTACTAGGTAAATAAGTTTGTATGAGACACCTTGTATTAGCCTTCCTACTCTTCCTCACGTTTTATAAGCACGGCACGCCAGAAAACTTCTGGTATCGATTGGGCGCTTGGTCACGACGTGTCTTTTAACAGCTAGGTAAATAGGTTTGTATGGAGAAGAAAGCAACGTGGCGCGACGCGGTGAGAGTATGGAAGGACGCTTACCATGCCCACTACATGTATAAGCACTGGCACGCGCTCTCGCTCGATGCGAAGAACGCGTTTGTTGACCAGCTCATTAACAGCTAGGTAAATAAGTTTGTATGAAAGACAAAATCAAAGTTGGGCGCACAGTGCTAGACGATATGAACTTACTCTATAGGGTGGTCGAAGTCTTTAAGCTTTCATGCGTGCTTGAACCACTACCGAACGACGCGAGCCTCTCGTGCGAGATTATGACCTTCGAGGCTATGGAACGCGAGGGCTGGTCGGTGCCAAATGTTTAACAGCTAGGTAATTGAGAATTGTATGGAAAAGCTATTCATGTATTTGAGCATAATGAGTTTATTGATGACCTCTTCCTTCTTACTAGGGACGGTAGCTGGAGAGCAACACTGCACCCTCCCCACCGCCCCAGTCGGCACTCTAAGCTGGGCTACTAGCACTAACACACACTAGGTATGGCATATATACTCAGCGAAGGAAGCGGAACCTTCACCCATAGGACAAACGGTCGGCGGCTGCCGCTTGTTGTTAGATCGGCATCAGTGACCGCAGTTACGATGCGCTACAAGCGAAAGGACACCCATTTGCTTATGGCACCGACCAAGGGGGACATGTTCCGGTTCATGCACCCAACTAAAAACGAGTTAGTTCTGGTGGTCGCCAAGACACTCAGGATTGCAAGACGATATTACAAGGCTCACTTCGGGGTATACCCCCGCTAGACACAATGAGCGAGCTAAAGTGGCTCATTGTCGGGATTCTGCTCCTTTGCTTTTTAAGCAAAACGTGCTACTATATAATAGTAGGCAGACCCCGAGAGGTTTATAAAATAAAACGCTTATTTTGTATTAATGCACCTCTCGGGTAAAGCCTTGCGATCCATGAAATGCTTTAAAGAAAGCTGCACGAATGAAGTTGTGCAGCCTAAATATGGTTCACGTTTATTCTGTTCAGCTGCATGCAGACGAAGCAGGCAGCGACCATTTGATTATGCAGAGGTAGTCACGAGTAAGGATACCGCACCAAATCTCAGTTTGATATTTAAATAATAAAAAAGCGCCCATCCGAAGATGAGCGCAGTTGCAAGAGGAAACGAACCAAGTTCTCAGTTAGTATAGCATAACCGCAAGGACGACAAGCGCGCCTACGGCAAGAGATGCACGAGCAAGGATCATCTGCCTGTGCCAGCGTCTCCAGGTGTGGAAGCTGATGTAGTCGTTGTGGCAGTCTGAAAAGTCCACTATCCCTTCCATGCAAGCCCCCGTGCGTTTTGTGGTGCAACTGTGTAGCACTCAAGGCGCACCATGAGTGAACATTCAGGCGAGCAGTATAGCGGCCTGGGACTTAACCCTTGCTCTTCTGGAAGTGCATACGTGGTTGCGTATCTTCCCTCTGGGATAGGATTGTCACAGTCTTTGTAACCGCACAGCATCACGCAGCCCTCAGATTAAGGCCTATGCGGCCAGAGAAGTTGCTCATGCGGAACACGTTACCCGAGAAGACGTGTTTTTTTGGTTTTTGCTTCTCTCCATCTATTTCCCAGCATACTCGGTGCATTGGGCGCTTATGACGGCTGTATGCAGCGCCACCAATACGAATGTTGCAGAAGGCGCAGATGTACGTGATACGTTTGGTGTATGTGTAGGACAAAGCACATTCTCCTTTCAAGAGCAGCCTTAGTAATAATACACCCTGTTTTAATTGTGAGTTGAGTGCTACGGTTCTTCGATTTTGTCTGCAGACTTACCGAACAGGTCTTGCGACCACCGCAGCACACACTTCGCAATCGAGACACACTGGTATCAAGTGATTTGCTGGTGGAGAGGCAGGTATCTGAATGGTGTTCATGCGGCCCGTAGCCTAAGGGCATTCCAAGAGCAGACCATACGCCTCCATCAACAAACCACTCTACTAACTACAGTATATACCAAACAAAAAAGACTGCCATGGGAACAGTCTTTTTTGCGAAACTTGAGCGTCTAAATGCTAGAGTAGCACACTTTTACTGTTTACGCCATAAGCCAAACGAGAGATCTGTGCGGCGAAGTTGTCCCCAAATGGTGAGCAACCAACCAACCACAATTGCACAGTCATCAACCACTGTAAGAATGTCCCCAATAATCTTGCTCACCTGGTCTACTGCTGGAACAATCCCAAAGAAATTGAGAATGGTGGTGATGATAATAACTGCAAGCCCAACGCCCGTCATCGAATGGTTGTTAAACATACCTATAAATTATTCACCTGATAAATCTGGTAATGGCTGTAGGTCTTGCGAGAGTGCCACGCGGGTTTGTGGCCCAGCAACACCTACAGGACTAAGACCAACAGCATTTTGGAAACGCATGAGTGCGAGTGTGGTTACTGGCCCAAAGTATCCTGTTGGCTCTTGTGTAAAGAACCCGTGCCTTACAAGTATACGCTGCATCACATACACGTCATACCCAGTCATTCCTGGAGTAAGCAGCCGAGTAAATACTGGTTGAGTCGGATCAACACAACCATTAAAACCGTTGTTAGTATCTGTCATCACAAGAGGTCGTTTCTGGTAGTGCCGATGATGACCACGCTGGTCACCATTCTTTTGCATAGGAACAGTAATAAAAACATTCCCTGAATACACAGGGCCGTGGTTTTCCTCATGTCCTATAAGCTGTCCTTTAGCTATTTTTTGACCTTGAGAAATACAAGGTCGTAAATGTCCTACCTGCCACTCAAAACGCTCTGCACCATCATCTACGAGAAGAGTTACGCAGGTGTACCCATCCTTTGCAGGTGTGTCATCTGGCCCCCAAACAGTAGTTGCCTCGCCATCATAACGACTATAAATTGCAGTGCCCCAACCACAGCTCCAATCTTGGCCTGTATGCCCCCTAAGACCCTTACCGTTGTAGTAAGGGTTGTAGTTTGCTGCAAACGGTTGGCCCTCGGTGCAAGTATTCATTTTATTGAGTGAAAGAAATTGCTTATAAGGCCTCCAAGTCCAGTAACCCACCCAGTTAATACAACCCATAAAATACCAATACCCCAAATAATAGTAGAAACTCTTATCCTGTCTTGTTCTAGTACTGTAATCCTATCTTGATGGTCTTTAATCTTTCCTATTTGTTCGTCAAAATACTGCTTAATGTCGAACTCAAAACGTCGGCTCCATTGTTTTACTTCCCCGGTAAGGGTTTGAAGCTGTTTAGAGTTTTCGTTTGACTCCTTCCCAAACTCATTTAACCGAGTCTCTATTCTCCCGAAAGTGTCGTTTATGAAGTTGAATAATGCGTCCTGCTCCATGTTTTTACGGGGTCACTTCTTCTGCTTGTGTGTCTTGTGCTGGCTGTGCTGCTGCTTCAAGCTCAGCGACACGGGCCTCTTTTTCAGCAAGCAGTGTTTCCTTCTCAGCAATGGTAGCTTCGAGAGGTGCGGTTGCTGCTGCTACCTGGTTCGGGATATCTGCCACTTGGACTTCGAGCTCCTCCTTCTGGGTCACGAGCTGTGATATGACACCCTCTTTCTCGTTGATAAGGTCGTCCTTCTGAGTAAGAGTCTCTTGCAAGGTGGTGATGTTTGCAGTTTGCTCGTCTATCGTCGCGCGAAGAGATTCAGTTGCCTCTGCAACGGCTCCTGGGAGAAGCTGCTCTACACGCTGCGTGATTGCTTGTTCGATCTCCTCCTGGTCGGTGTGATATCCATCAGCAAGGATTTCTTTTGCGACATTGAGCGCTGCGAGCTCCTGCTCTCGCAGGGTGATAAGGCTGGTAACTGCTACAAGTGCGTCTGCGTTTTTCATATTTTATATGCCATCTGAACAATGATAATGAAGCTTGACGTTAGTCACTGAAGGGAAGGTAAAGACCGCGCTCGTGGTGGTCGTATCAACTGCTATTGCGGAAGTGGTCGTTGCGAAGTTCGCGGTGCATGCAGGCGCCGTATACCACGGATTGGCGAATGTCAGCGTGAATATGGTTGCTGCGGTGGTGTCGGTAAGGACGGTTCCTACGTTGTCATTCGCAATACCGAAGAAGCTGCCTGCTGAGAGCGTTGGTGTTGTGCCACCTTTGTAGGTGTGCCCTACGTTATCCACGAGGAAGAGGGAAGAGGTAGCGGTTTGGGTTGAAGAACCAATAGCGAAGAGAGTTCTCGCGATAGTTTTATCGGTTGTGTTTG
>ERZ724505.139-NODE-139-length-45253-cov-21.988030_pt1 | contig 45253 bp, 70 predicted proteins | sample MGYA00376038_ERZ724505 | MGnify/ENA primary metagenome ERZ724505 (study PRJEB28724, sample SAMN07190884) | wastewater metagenome | isolation source: effluent of sewage treatment plant in Hong Hong | place: Hong Kong | collected 2016-03-17 ... | reverse complement strand
TACTCTAGGCGTTCTAGCAGAAAGAAACTTCCGCTTTGATGTACCGAGTATGCCACGAATATACGATGGCGCAGCCCTATATTGGGTACTTTCTAGCGGTGCTGCTACACCAACAAACTCAGCATTTCAAGGCCATTTAGACTTCGTTTGGAACTAAGATGTTATTAGGCAACTACCAACTACTCAATAAAGTACCAGGGCGAGAGTTCGGCGGTACTACTAATGTTGCTTCAATGTGGAAAGAATCGTTTAGAGAAGCTATATATCTAAGCGAATCCAGCATTACAGACGAATCTAACAAAGCCTCCTTGCCTAACGGTACAGTACCTCCTTACTCGTGGTTACTAGCACCAAAAGCAGGGGGGCTAGCTTCAATAAATGAAATTAACGGCACAGGCGCACTATCCATAAACTCACTATCTCTAGGTAAAGCACTTGAGTCATCTATCGCAGGAGCAGGAAGTATCTCTGACGCAAGCATGTCACTCGTTACCTCTATGGCAGCTACAATCGCTGGTTCTGGTACACTTTCAGCTTCTATGGTTGGTGTGGTCAATATGGCTTGTTCACTGGCTGGAAGTGGCAACATAACCGCAGCTATGGGCGCACTAGCCTTTTGTGTGGCCTCATTAAGTGGAAGCGGTACAGTCACTTCAGACCTAAAGGGTAAGTCATGGATGGAAGCCGATATATATGTAAATCAGTCTCAAGCAACTGTAGACCAAATAGTTGAGGGTGTCGTCGAGGGGATGGGAACAATAACCGCTACAGTACCAGAGCTACTAAACACTGAGTCTGGAGATATCATCATCCCGCTAGGTTAAGACTACAAAATGTAGCACCTGTAGCAGAAAAGTAGTACAATTCAAATAGTAAAATAAAAAGGCATATAAGTGGATTACCAAGACACATTAGACCAACAGAATATAACCCTCGGCGACAGTGACAATGTTACTTTTACCCCAGAAGAAAAAGCAAGGGCAATGCAACGAGCCTGGAAAGACTCATACGTTGTAAACAGAGTTGTTGACTCTACCCTTACATTCTCTCAAGACACAAGCGACTACACTATCCCCGCTACACTTACTACGGTTACAGATATTGCCCTGTCACCTAGCAATAGTTCAGCAGACTTTCCACAAAACATTCCACAAGACCTATGGGAAGTAATTAACGGTGTCATTAAGTTTAAGAACGGCGCTAATAACATTATCCCTGATGGCTATACACTGTACCTCAAGGGTAACTACCACTATGACTACACCGCTGATACGTTGCCAAGTAATAACCTTCAAGAGTATGTTGTGGCTTTGGGTTCCTACAACACTCTCTCTCAACTGATGTATAAGAAGGCTAACTTATTCCTAAAGAACGACACTACTATGTCTGAGCTTATTGCTATGAAGCGAGAACTTAAACAAGAAGTTTTAGAGTTAAGAGGTAAACTACAGCGTAGCTTCGAGGGAGCCTAGTTTTGAGTATCTATGACCAGTCAACCCTTGGTACGGCAAACAACCAAATCACCTTTAATGGTACTTCTTTTCCTATCTTTCGTGTGCAGAGCAGACAACCCCAACGTCGGCAACTACGTGAATTAGACATCCCTATTCCTTTTGAGAATGGGATAAGTGATTTTGAGACTCTCATCGGACAGACGGCGTATGTCATCGAAGGGACCATGTATCCTGGCGGTGAGAGCGAGTACGATGATGGTTTGCGTCGTCTGCGTAAATTAGCCTCTTTAGAAATAGAACAGGCTGACACACTCTCTGACGATGGTTATGTACCATACGTCTATACCGAGAAGATGCGTGATAAGCAGATATTTATGAAGGTTCTCTATGTAGACCTACCTGAAAGTACTCGTAAGGGCCTCGTACAGCCCTTTAGATTGATTTGTAAGATAAAAGACCCAACTATCTACGATGCAACACTTAGTACCGCTTCTACGCAGCCAGCAGACTTCACAACTGCTTCAGGTACCGCTATCTACTCATTCAAATATCCGATTGTCTTTGGTGCCTCTACTAGCTCAGTTAGTACTGACGCTATCAATGAGGGCGATTTACCAGTCTACCCAGTATCTATAAACATCCATGGTCCTGTTAACAGTCCCAAGATTACTAACACAACTACTGGAGAGTACATAGAAGTGACGGTTAACCTTGGCTCCGCATCTAACGAGTTAGTCATTTCTTATGACAAGGACTCACTGAGCGTAGAGCTAGATGGTGTGCCAGTGCTTAATCAAGTAACTAGCACCTCTACCTTCTTCAAACTGATAGCTGGTGGTAACCAGTTCACTCTGACTGGTTCATCTATATCTAGCGACGCCTATGCTACTATCTCATTCTATAGTGGATGGAGCTTGAGTTAACATGGCACACACTAGAACCGTAATCCAGATTGGTACGGTCAGTGGCGCTACCTTCAGTCTCGTCGCTGTCGTTAAGAACCTCTACCCTATTAACCGTAAGGGTGATATTCTCCGTTATTCTAAAGAACTCTCTGACTATGGAGAGTGTAAGTTCCGTATTAGTACCAAAGACCCGCTACTTTCTGACGACATTCTAACGCCCCATGTATACCATATACGAGTTAAAAGAGGCACAACTACGGTCTGGAGTGGGGCAATAGTTGATAATACTGAGCGCAATAAGAATTATATTGAAGTTGTAGCTGTGGAGTATGACTACTACTTAGACAAGATGCTTATTAGGCGTGATGCTTCTGTAACAGCTGGTGATGGTAAAGAGAACTACCGCACTTTCTCTAGTGGCACTATGGCTGCTGCAGTTACCTCTCTCGTTAACTCTGCCAAGACCGACTTCGGTTCAACACATCCTCTAGCTGGGCTGGTTGTTAGCTCTAGTAACATTACTAATCCTAACTATCCTGCAGGGTTTAAGAACGCTGATGGGACAAATCTTAGCGGTGCATGGAGCTTTACAAGCTTTGTGACACTCCAGTTTGACTACCACTCAGTTTTCTATGTACTAAAAGCCTTTGGTATCTACGCTAATTGTGACTTCGAGATAGATGAAAACCTAGTCTTCTACTTTAAACCATTCATAGGCAATAAACAGACGGGTATCACCTTTGAGTATGGTACAAGAGGTAACATTGTAGACTACAACACCCCTCGACTGGGTAGGCGTATGGCTAATGACCTATGGGGTATTGCCGCAGATACAAGTGGTAAAGTGCTTCATGTTAACCAACGAGACTCTGTATCAGTAAACACCTATGGTATTCTCCAAAAAGCTGATGCCTTCTCTGACGTCAAAGACTCTAACTTCTTAAAGACAAGGGTTAACGAATCGCTCCAGTTCCTTAAAACCCCCGACGATTCTCCTATAAACATTATCCTAGATGAGAAGTGCTACCCACTAGGCCAGTTTGGTATTGGAGATATAGTAACAGTGAAGATTAAAGACCACGTAATTGACTACAATAAACCAAGGCGTATAGTGGGAATTACAGTTACGCTTCATAATACTGGTAAGGAAACTATCACTATTCAAACCAATACACCAAGAGCAAAGGATTTAGGTAATTAGCCATGAGGTGGCTGTTTGTGCCGCTTATAGCTATAATAATATTAGGAGTAAGCATGAGCCTTCACGACATAGATAAAAACAACTCAAACAGAATAACACCGTTGCTCAATAGTGCCGATGACGTACAACAACGTATGGCACAAGGAACTAATGGTGTTCAGAATACTAACGACGTAGACGAAGTGGATGGGTTGCAGTTCAGGGAGAGGCAGATTATTGCTGTACAGGATGGCGAAAACAAAGCTGCGTTTGGATTTTATGGAACAGCTAATAAGTTTGGTCTAAAGGTAGCTGAGGACGGAGTGGACGTACTAACGGCTGCAGATAGTCAGTTAATATTCAACAGTGAACAAAATGTTTTTAAAATAGTTAAGTCGGGTACCGCAACACTTACACCAAGTAACACTGGCTCTCCACTTTATACGGTTGCTAATGGCGGGTATACCCTTACAGTTAACTTTGACGACATTGGCGGCACTCCAGGAGTAGTGGCTTTCTTCCAGTACCCCTACTCACTAACGAGTGGGAGTTATACCATATTTACCACGAACAAACAGTCTATGCCGTACCTCGGCGTACTAAGTACTGGTACTCCAATAGGCCAGTTCTTCTACGAAGTAACCAGCAGTACGATAAAATTCTATTATAACCAATTTACTAGTATAGATTTCGGGGTTACGCCAAATATTGTCTTTAGTTACTTTATATTACAGGAGACCATAGACTGATATTGCGAATAATGTACTATGAGCTATAATTAGAAACATAACAAGAAATAATCCAAATGATAAACAATAAAACACAAGGCAAAACACAATGGCGATAACAGTAGATGTACTAACTGGTGGAGTTTCAAACCATGAAACCACCTCTGAAGCAGCTAATGCAATAGCAACAGATTTTATTGCTGAAGGTATTGTTTCAACTGTATCAAACACCTCTGGTGTAGCTCCTGCAACTGGTGGCTTCGCAGTCAATGCTCAAGGTACTCCAGACATGACTGTAGCTGTATCTGCTGGTGTGGCTTATGTGCAAGGCACCCCAACCTCCCAGAACTCTCAAACATTCCGTGTTAAAAACTCTGCCTCTTCTAACGTCACTATCTCAGCCAACTCATCTGGTTCTACTAAATATGACTGGGTATATATCTCCCTTAACGCTACTAACTTAAACACTCCTAATACTGCAGGTGATAACGTCGCTACATTGACTACTTCAAGAAGCTCAAGTGCCTCTACTGACGACGGTACTCCTCCTACTTATGGTTATCCATTAGCAGTCGTAACTGTTGCTAACGGCGCTTCATCTATTACTAACTCAATGATTAGAGATGTACGCGTACAAGCAGCAGTAAGCGCTGGAGCTTCTAGCACCTCATCTACTTGGACTGACACTGGCTATGTTCCTGGAACAGTCACCTATAACGGTAACCGAAGTTTCCAAGCTGTTGTATCTGGTGCTGACTTAACTAGTTTCTTATCAACTGGTATGCGCCTTAAACTTACTAGAACTACCACCCCTCCTACTCAATGTACTGACTTAGAGAGTGGAAGTTCACAGTATTGGAGTAAGACTTCACCAGCTGGCACGACATTCACTGATGACTTCTGTGTGGGGGCTTGGATTAAGCTTGAGAGCTATGCCTCGATGATGGTTATCTCTCGGTATAACGGGACAAGTGGCTGGACGCTCCAGATTAACTCTAGCGGCCAAGTTGTACTTTTTGGAGTCAATGGTGGTGCTGCTAATGTGAGTTCAGTGACTTCTTACCAGTCTATTCCCTTGGGCAAATGGGTTCATATAGCAGCCCAACTAGATATGTCAGCTTTCACTGCTACTTCAACCACTTCTTACATAATGATTGATGGCGTAAACGTACCTTGTTCTGTGGCTAGGGGCGGCACAAACCCCACCGCACTCGTACAAGCAGGGAACTTAGAAGTAGGTTCATGGAATGGCGGGCTACTATCTTTCGATGGCAAACTTGCTCAAGTCTGGTATTCAAACGCTAAGATTACTCAGTCTACTATTCAAGGATTCATCTCCCAGAGTATGACTGGCTCAGAAACTTCAATCGTTTCTCTATTCAAGTTTGATGGTAACGGCAATGACTCAAGCGCCAATGCTAATAACCTTACAGCTCAGGGTGGCGCTACTGCCACTACTGTAGACTCACCATTTAACTCTACTGAATACGGCGTTATTACGAAGATTGCTTTCTCAACAGATACCACAATGACCGTACAAGTACCAGAAGGCTACGCTATCCCAACAAGTACTGGTGGATTAAGTGCAATGGCTTACTCAACAGCTGCTAACCCACTAAACTTCCCATCCGACAGGGGCAAGTGGCGTATTAGCTCTATTCTGAGGACCCAGACAGCCGTCACTAGTAACGCTACATATAATACTTTTGCTAGTAATGGTTGGGCTATCAGTGTGCCTATAGGCGCCTTCAATGTCGGCGCTTATCTGCCAATGTACTCAGCCGCAACAACAGCCGTTGCTTTCAACCTATCAAATACAACAAGCATAATAGGCGTCGCTACTGGGTCGGAAGACTTGGCTTGGACCGCCAGGGTTCAAAGTGCGGCAGCGTCAACTTCGTATAACAATGCCATAGTCGAGAACTATCAAGTGCTAACAGCAGCAACTACATACATTATTTACACCGTAGGGGCAACTACGAGCGCTGGGATAGTACCAATAAAAGCTGAACTATACGCTGACTTCAACTACGTTTAAGGAGACAACGGAGTGGAAAAGGAATCCAAAGTACCAACTAGAATCAACGCTGAACTTATCTATTATCAGTTAGCCGAGATTAAGACCCAACTACAAGACTTCAAGGCAAATTACGTCACTAAAGAAGAATCTCACGCTCTCAAGATGGAGATTGAGGAACTCCGAAAAGACATTCAAGAGATTAAGCGGTCAAGGGGATTGGTTAATTGGCTTTATCCTACAGCTACCGCAGTATTCACCGCAGTCGCTACTTATATAACAATAGAGTTTTTTAGAAACAGGAGGTAGAAATGTCATACGCAGCATTTAAGAGTCGATGGACTGGCAACAGAATCGACTATGACCATGTGTATTCATATCAATGTGTAGATTTAATACTAATCTACATTAAAGAAGAGTTTGGTTTAGCCTCTGGAGTCTGGGGTAATGCTATAGACTATTGGACGCACACCAGCCCACCACTCTTAACCAAATTCAACAAGCTTGCCACAACGGACTGTCATCAGGGTGATATAGTAGTCTTATATGGACTCTCAGGAAACCCCTACGGACATATTGGTATCTGTGATTCACAGGGAGCAACTACTGTGCGTTTACTTGAGCAGAACGCATCAGGAAGCGGCACAGGGACAGGTAAAGACGCTATTGGAGTCTACCGAGACATCCCTAAGTCAAGAGTTGCAGGAGTCTTACGACCAAAACCAGCCCCAGTAGTTATACCAACTCCACCACCAGCCCGAAGCACTGTCTTCTTGCCTGGTTCAGAGCGCACCTGGAGCCTGTACTATGTTGGTTCTGCACTTCGACCACGCACCAGTGATGTAAAAGCAGTACTCGCACCATACCTATTTGGCGGACTAACCTACAAGATTGTGTCTTGGGTAGGTGATTATGCAGTTGTTATAGACACACAGATGTTTGGCCGTGGCGTTATCTGGGTAAAGGGTACATCAGCGGTAATTAAATAAAGGGAGACAACATGATAGGACCAAAGAAACACTGTAAAACTTGTAAATGTTAAGGAGATAAAATGAAAAACTTTGTACATGCAGTCGTAAACAACGACGTAGTAAGACGAGCAGTTAAGACGTTCGTACAGGCATTTGTAGCAACTTTAATCGTATCTTGGGCGTCAGTCCATGATGCTAACAGCGCCAAGGCTGTAGCAGTCGCAGCCGTCGCAGCTGCTGTCAGCGCAACTTGGAACTTTCTTAAACAAACGGTATAGATATGGAAAGCATCTTCCCTGAGTTTAATCTTGGGATAGTAGACAACCTAAAAGACAAAGCAAAAAGAATAGGTCATTTCTTATTCGGTTCTATGGAAGCACCATTACATATGAGCGACCATTACGAAAAATCGCACTTTGAACCGACTGATGGAGAAGCACACCAACCAGAACTACCCTACGACTTACAAGAGGGAACTGTAGAGCTGGTTACAGTAGATACGGAAAGAGTCAAAGACTTAATACTGCAAGCTCGTATAGCGAGAGAGGCGAAAGAGTCTTGACATGGAAACCAATCGTCACCATGTCTTCTTCCAACGCAGGAAGTACAAGACTGGGGCCGAGCGAAGACTAAGGAACAACCCTGCGTTCGTCATACCGATAGACGTAGGGATTCATCAGGACTTACACGCTAACGTCGTAACCCCGCCTAAACCAGATGCTTCCTTAATACACGGCATATTAAACAACTTAGAAAATAACCAACATAGAGGACCCCTAGACGGAGTTCTTTTTACTATCGACTACTTAGACGGCATTGAAACAAAAACGGCTCAGAGGCTTTCTATGAACCTTCAGAAGCAACTGGGATTCTTAATAGTGGGGGCAGAATGTGAAAGACCGCAAGAATCATAAATATAGTGATGTAGAAATAGCAAACTTGCTATCTTTACCCATAAGCGAACTGCTAGAATTATACCCAGACAAGGACGCAAATCACATCCGAGTCATGCGAAGGTACTACAAAAACAAACTAGAAAAAAGGAAGCACGAAATGGAAAAAGACCCCTCCCAATCTCAGGAGGGGCAAAGCGTCCCAAACAGACTTGATAAAATAGCCGAATTATTAGAACGTAGCGGCATAGACCTAGATAATGTAGGTAAAGTCAATAGGGTTAACGTCTATCAAGGCTACATGAAGAACGATGAGGGCGAGTTTGAGACTCAAGACCTGTACTCAGTTCAGTTCACACCCAAAGACTCACCAGACTTATTTGAACCTGTAGAACCAGCTAGAATAACTCCTACTAAGCGCAAACCACCAAAGCGAGACTCCAAGCTAATCATGGTATACGGAGACGGGCAGGTGGATTATCGCAGAATTATAGACCACGAAACAGGCGAGACTACGCTCGTACCTTTGCATGACGTAGCGATGCACAATATCCTTAAACAACTCAACGCTGAGTTTATGCCTGAAACGACAGTTAATCTAGGAGACTTCGCAGACATGGCTGCACTTAGTCGGTTTGACCCAGACTCTGACCACTTCCACAAAACACTCGGCCCAAGCATGAGATATATTCACGACTTCTATGCCCAGTTAGTTGCGGATAACCCCAACGCCAATCATATTGAAGTAGACTCTAACCACGCTGTTAGACCAAAGAAGCAAATCCTTAGTAATATCCCCGCTCTACACGACTTCTATCGACCTGGTGATGACTATCCTATGATGACCTATTACTCAATGGCTAACTTAGGTAAACTAGGGATTAGGTTTAGTTTTAGTAATGATGAACAAGGTCCCTTTTTAGAGATGCGTATTGACGATATAGACTTGCGCCTAGACTGGAATTCAACCATGCTCTTTACTCATAAGAATAACGATTACTACGACCATGTATTTGTAGAAAACCCTGAGCTTGAGGACGAAGAAGACTCTATTAGGTCTGTAGGGGCTTTTATATGGAGACAAGTATTACCTGACTGGCAAGACCTCGCTAATGGCTTAATTACCCACGATTTCCCCCACTTGCACTCACCTTGGCCCAATGAGCATGACGTAGAATCATATAGAAAATCTGGACTAGTAGTGCCTAAAATGAAAGAACTAGTAGTTATTGAAGAAGTAGAAGATGACGATGAAGTGATGAAGGCTATGTACAACTTTGACGCTGAGTGGAGATACTACAGTGAAGAATGAGGGTCTTTTAAAGTGGGGCGCACTAGCTACGACAGTGATAGCTTTAGAGTGTGTCGGTGAACAATCCCTTACTCATTACGCCCATAGAGCTATGGAACATAAAGTGGGTAGATGGTTAGTACCTGCTGCTATTGGGATTACCGCTATGCACTTAATGGATAAAGAACATCACATTTTACCAGAGTCAATAGACGCTTTTCAGATAATCGCTAAAACAGTAGATAGAATTAACCAAAGTGTATACAACGGTTATGGAGACTGACGATGAAGACCCTCAAGCTAAACTCGAACGTGACGTTGACGAGTTGTTTAAGCGATTCGATGAAAAGTATTTCAGGATTATGGAGAAAGTAATAGAGGACATATATGGAGAAAAACCTAGAGAACTTTGATGATGTGCAGTTTATAGCTAACGAGACCCTCAGACAGTATAGGAGAGCTGAGTCTATAGGCGAGGGGGCATGTTTTGATTATATGGCTAGACTGGGCGCTATTTTTATCCCAGAAGAAAACCCACCACCTAAACCATCAACTAAACCCACAAGACAAGATTCAGACGACTATTTCGAGGTTTATTATGGAGAGTAAATTAGATGAGTGGCTGAGACGCTCAGACGAAGTATTGAAGGAAGAATCTATAGTATTAGAAGGTCTCAAAAAAGCTGTAGAAGAAGGCTGGATGACCCAAGACAACCTAGAAGAAAATATACAGGCATACCACTATGGAAGAATCGCTTTGGAAGGCAATCCCGATAGTAATAGTTAGTACTGGGTTTCCTGTGCTGTTTGTAATAGGCTTTACCGTGGTTGGCTATCTGATTGGGCGCTGGCTTAGTAAATATATGTAAACTCACTAATAGACGCACTTCTTGTCCGCACACTCCCATTGAAGTCATAGTTACCCTCTTTAATGATGACTGAATCACCATTAATACCTATAACCAAAGCTACATGCCCCCATCTACCGGCACCTGTCTGAGCGACAGCACCTATCTGGGGTACTGAAGTTACGACCCAACCATCGGCACGAGCATTAACCGCCCACTCGTTAGCGTTACCCCAATTCCCCACAGAGGGTTTCCATTCTTTGACCCACCAAGTACATTGACCATACTCGTATGTATTGCCTTGTGAGCCACGTACAGGCTCTGTGGCTGGTTTTGTGTTAGTTGTGGGTTGTTTGTCGTGGCAGGTAGCGTCTTGCGCCCATATCCACTGTGTATCTGTGTTGCATTTGTAGTAGTTGGTAGCTATCTTTTCCTCTAAAGACGGCTCAACTGGTTGCACTATTGCTGGTTTTTCTATTACGTTTAATATGTCTGTATTCTGCTGGGGTATTTGCCCCAAAGTTAGTAGTGACAACATAACGTGAGCATGGTCGCTTATCTGTCGGTGCTCTAAACTCCTTTATTAGTTACCGGTACATTATACCTCGTATTCTAAGTACTGTTGTTGTGGTTTCTTCTTCGCTTTAGCCTTTGATGGGATGTTGACCTTCTCTGGCTTGAGCATCTTATAGAGTGAAAATAGTACTACATAGGTAGTAGCTATGGCGCACACCCCAGTCATCGCCCATTTATAATAATCTATGTACACCTCCACTATAAGAGGATTAAACAGCACCATAAGTATGAGTGCTACGATTGCTAACTTCTGCCACTTAGTAAAATTCTTCATTGTAATTCCCTTCTTTACCCCTACATATTAGCATAAGCTATTTACAAAGTCAAGCTTTTATTACACACTACACACTTATTATTGATGTTGCAATGAATCTTGTTGACTGCGAAGTACCCACAGGGATAGTTCATTTCCCCTCCTTAATCCTTTCCTCTATGTCTGCTAGGATTTTGGTGCGGAGGTTGTTCTTGATTCTTTGGTCGCCTCTGAGGTCGTAAACATTTCCGCCCATATAGGGTTTGTATAGTTTGTATGGCAATCCACATGTTTTACATATCTCCATTACTTTAATTCTCCTTTCATAGAGTTAGATTGGGCGGCAAATAGTTTGTTGTGCCACTTATCAATAAATCTAGTGAACTTGGTTGATGTTTTATATTGGTGATAGTAGCGAACTTTTGAACGTACTCCCGAACCGTAATATCCAAAAGCGTGTCCAGTTTGTATATAGCAGTTGTCTTTCTTGGGAGCAAATTCAATTATTTTAAGATTATCACCAAAATAGGCTGGCTCTATGCCAATCTTTATGTACCGACCATCAACTCCAGCGTCTATACCGTCATAATCCATCTGAGTACCCTTGAAGAATGTCTCGTAACAGTCTTTTGAACACTCGTTAATCACACCGTCTAGCTTTTCATCACCAGATGATTGACCGTTGATAAGTTCAGGGTCAGGATTGCCAATACCAGTTAATACACCGCTTCTCCTCATCTATCTTCTCCTTTCATAATGTAAGTTATTGGTTAGTGTCCTTTAGTATTAACTCAGGATAAGACAAACTATGTTGTTCTACGTTTCTAGGGTTGTGGAATTTAATTAAGTCAGCAATACATAGGTCGATAGTTAGTGCTAAATTATCTTGGGGTATCATATCTAGTAATTTATGAAGCGTATCAACTAGTTTTAAGTCAGGTTGAACTATTTTGTCTGCAAACTTATCGTGTAACATTGTCGGTTGAGTTAGGTATTTTCTCATAGCGTTAATGCTCCTATAAATAATCCAAGTATAAAAAATATCAGGATAAATAGTGCTTGGTGGAAACTGTCTAAAATAGGCTGTATGTATGGTGTGAGGTCAGTTAGGCTTGGGTTGTCTAATTTGTCCATGTGGTGCTTGAATAACATGTCTGCAATCAGTTTAACCTGTGGCGATAACTCTCTATTTGTTGTAGTCATCACTTCTCCTTTCATAATGTAAGTTATTGGTTAGTTCCCCATTGTTCAGCCATAGCATTTGCTATTCCTTGAAATGTAGTGCTTCTTACTTTCCACCTATCCTTACTACTCATGCCCTTTAATCCCTCTACCCAGTTTATTGGTTTGCCGTTGGTTTTTAGATGGAATAGTGGCGGTGGTTTTATTGCCTTTTCCTTATCCCATGCAAGTGGTGGTAATCCTTTAAGCCAAAGACAAGTACGTTTTTGAAAAGGCTCGCCAAAATAATATGGGTGAATTATCTGGTCGTACTTCGGTAACTCAAATATCTTAAACTGTACAGGGTTCTCGACACATATCTTGGGTATAGGTGCTTCTAGTAGTTTTCTAAAGAACTCTGCACCTTCAACACCTTTCTGATAACGCTCCTCATTTAACACACCACCCTTGTACAAGTGTTTAGCTGCAACAACTGATAAATAGGTGCAAGGTGGGTGAGCAATCATCATGTCCCAACCCCTATCTAGCTGTTCTAATACATCGCCCTGTATGTGGTATGGTGAGTTGTCATCGCTAGGTAGTAAATCGCAACTCCAAGCATCGTGCCCTAGCTTTCTAAAGGCTTCTCGCACCCTACCTGAATATTCACAAGCAACAAGTATCTTCATAATCTAATCCTTCCCTATTTGACCCCTATTAGTTTTAATAAATCTGTTCCACATTCAGGACAAACAATATAAATGCCCTCAACAGTTTTCTTGCAACAACGTAAGTATGTTTTACTCATAATCTAATCCTTATTTAGTGTGGTTCATCGTTTTCCCCTTAAAGTATCTCTACGTTGTCTAAGGAATAATAGGAGTGGGTCATAAGCAGGGTTTCTACCGTAGTTGTTATTCCTACCCTCTATGTATCTGATTAGCCGTCTGACTTCAGATAAACTTACGCTATTTTCACTTACTAAAACCTTACTCATAGTTAGTCTTTCTCCTTAATTACTTACTTTTAGTGTCCTCTACCCCACCCTCGTATTTCTGATTGTGTATTTCTATCGTAGTTATAACTTTTAACGCCATTTACTTATCTCCTTATTCCTTTACTGGCTTAATGTCTTTCAGCCTTTTTTCTACCTCGTCTTTGTCGTATTCAATACCGCCGATAGTGATTGTTTCTTTTGAGGTCGCTACATCTATACCAGTAATCTCTTTGAAGATAGCAGGGTCGAAGTTAGGTAGGTTAAGTACCTTGTCTTTTTCTTCTCGGTCACAGTCACGCCAGTAGTTAGCCCATGCTTCTTTCCATGAGTAGGTTTTTAGATAGCCACCTCTTACAAAGAAATTGGGGTCGGCTTTCTTCTCTTTGTCTGTCATTTGTGATTCTGGAATCCATTTGTTTAGGTAAAACTCCTCAAAGTATGGGTGGTCAATCTCGTCCCAAGTAAGGTCAGTTTCTTTATTGAAGCAGCGTATCTTTCCTTGAGTAGTGTTGAATATACCTGTTTCTCTATCGGTAGCGTTCCCGTAACCACTGTTCCAGTCACCACTGTTCCAGTAACCACTGTTCCAGTTACCACTGTTCCAGTAACCACTGTTCCCGTAACCACTGTTCCAGTTACCACTGTTCCAGTCACCACTGTTCCAGTTACCACTGTTCCAGTAACCACTGTTCCTGTTACCACTGTTCCCGTTACCACTGTTCCAGTCACCACTGTTCCAGTTACCACTGTTCCCGTAACCACTGTTCCTGTTACCACTGTTCCAGTCACCACTGTTCCTGTTACCAGGATTATTCTCTCCTGTATTGTTTTTTCCTGTGTTAGTATCTTTTCCCATTACCCCTCCTCCTTTATGTCTTGTAAGTTGTTAAACTTATGTTTCTCAGCTTCTAGTACATTAGGCTGAATTGAGTAGAACGGTGGGGCGCACCTACTTTACTCTTCACCACTAATGCTGTTACCTTATGGCCTTTAACGACAGTCTTACCATCTACTTTGCCATCTATTCTATCTGCCTTGACAGTGGATAGTTTAATCCTTAGAGAAGCGGCGTAAGGTAGCGCCTTTCCTCCAGGAGTAAACTGTGGGTCGCCGTAGAGAATCATGCTATCTCGCAGCTGGTTAATAAAAACCAAAGCACAATTACTCTTACCTAATTTCGCCGTTAGTTGACGAATCCACTGTCCCATCAAACGTGCCTTCAAACCAACAAACTGGTCACCACTCTCACCATTAGCTTCTTCCCTAGGCACAAGGGCTGCTACAGAATCAACCACTATTACATCATAATCATTTACATGGTTAGTAACGTATTGAGCGACTTCCTGTAATATAGACTCTTCTGATATATGGATATTCTCTGGTTTAGTAGCGCCTTTCTTTAGGAGGCGTTCAGGATTAAGGGCGTTCTCTACGTCCATGTACAGTACTTTAGAATCAGTACTCATTGCACTCAAACACTTGAGCATTAAATCGGTCTTACCGATGCCTTGCATACCAAATATCTCAGTAATTCTAGCTCTTGGAAAACCACCGGTGAGTTCATCAATTTCTGGCACTCCAGATGATGCAAACTTAATCTCACCAATATCACTTAGTGTTTTAAGTTGTAGTGTCTCTTTAACTGCTTTAGCCTTAGCCATTTGTAGTCCCCTTACTTGTTTTCATATTAGCTGATAGTTCATGCTTTGTCAAGTAGTCTATGCGAGTTTTGCAATCTTCAATGACCTGTAACAGTTCTGCTTTACCACAACGATAGTTCTTATTGTCTATGGCTAGTTTCTCTAACTCTGCAGCTGTACCCTCGCCGTACTTCTCGTCAACTGCTACTTTGTACTCGGTGTAACAACCACCTTTCCATTTATTGCAACCAACACATTGATGATTAACATTACGCTCATCAAATCTGACTATATGGTGGCCTCTACTAACAAAGTGACCAGCATTAGTATTGCCCTTCCACTTACCCTCAATGTCTCTTACTAAATACACACCATCATGGGTAATGCAAGGAGCGTACCAGCCCTCTCCATCAATGAAATCACTGTCTCTTAATCTAACGTACCAACTAAACCACTTGTCTGCCTCTTTTAGAAGCTGCTGGGCGGTCTTTTGGTCTAAAGTAAGCCTTTTACGTGGTTTCTTGTCTTTGGATGGTTGTAGAGCCTTATTTTGCTTTAAACCTGTTTTTGCTTTTAGTGGTGTCTTTTTCATGACTTTGTATAAGGCTTACCGTTCCTGCCACCCTTTGCAGATAATTGTTTATGTAGTTCTGGATTAGTCTCTTTGAGTTTATGGTAACCGCCAGTGCGAGTAGGAGTGCGGCGCTTGTTACTTTCTCGCATGAAGTCTCTTACTGCTTGCTCTGAGCCGTGTATTTCCTCCATTTTAGCCCACCACTTGCTCTTATGCGTTTCCATATTACCACCCAAGATTGTCTGGTATTTCGATTGGTTCATCGTCTATAACCTCAGCGACAGTATCAGTTTTACTATTAGCGTTCCAGTCAACATTGAAGTAATAGGTTGGTATATCATTCTTACCCACTACCCGTTTTACTTTAAACGTCTTACCATTTATATCTGCTACACCCTCTTTATAGACAGTCTCTAGCATACTCTTCATTTGAGCTTCAGAAATGTCTAAGATACCAATATTAGTATCAATGCCGTACATCTTTTTATAACCCTCTTCACGAAGTCCTGCTCGCCACTGAGTCTCCATTAACATTCTGTGACTTGCTTCATCCCACTTTTTAAACGAATAACCAAAGGCTTTAGTGACAGTAAAACTCTTACCATCTAATTCACTTAGCTTTGCGTATGTCTTCTTTTCCATTACTTATTCCTTTCAATTTATTTAACGTATCCGTAAGTGTGTTACATAGAGTGGCTAGTTCTCTTGTAGGAGCGCCGCTCATCTGCTCATCTAGTATCCCTATAGCCATCTCAGTAACGTATATGAGTGCTTGGTACTCTTCTTCAGTAAACTCAAACTTCATAAGAGCGCTCTCATATCGTTTTGCTCAATCTCTAATGGAGTGAGTTCATCTATTGGGACAGCGTAGCAGTCTATCTTCCCGTTAGACTCTTTCTTAAACTTCTTTGCTATCGCTCCACTTATGTAATAGGGTTCTACACCCATTGACGGAGCCTGAGTAAAGACTATTTTATTGTGTGCGCCTATCTTAAAGGCTGCTAAAAGAACTTTGCGGTCATGCCAACGTGGTTGTAATATCTCAAAATATCTAAAGGGCGTATATTTTCCTAGTATTACTTTCTTAATCTTCATCAGGCACCTCCTCATACATAAAGTCCGATAGCCCCACGTTATTTAAAACCATATCCCTATACTTACTAGCAAACTCCGCGGTGTGCAAACCACTGACGTTCGCCCAATCTTGGATTGTGAGGTCATCGTCGTCCCAAAAGACTACTACTCCCTTTTTAGACGGGTAGTTATCTAAGAAGTCGTTTACCTTCTTCCTAAATTCTTCTATATCACTCATACCTTTAGTAATCCTTCCTTCTTACATTTCTCAAACCATCTAAGTGAACAGGGTTCTCCCTCATAAAAGTAAGGGTTGTAGCGCTCATCGGCCATGAAGCCTACACCTGTCTTGGAGTTAATCTCATAATCTGCACAAGTACATTTAGGTATTTGGTGCGCTTTCCAGTAACCGTTTAGAGTTGACCAGTACTCAAAGACTTGCTTCTCTAAAGCGGGTGTCCAGAGTAACTGCATTTCTGCTTGCCTGAGGTCATCTTTAGATATGTTTAAGATACGGGCTTCTGTTAAATCTTTTTTCATTAGTAACCAATCGTTCTTTGGTAGCCATACGTCAGGGTTACGCCACATATACATATAAGTACCTAATTGCATGGTGTGGTAGTGAGACATCTTGTCTTTTTTATATTTAAAGGATTGGGAGTTTACTGATTTGTAGTCGTAGAGGATAAGGCCGTCTTCTGTTTTGATTAAGTCATCAAAGTGACCTTTAATCATTAAGTCATCGTCTATGAGTTCAACTTCTTGGGCAACACTGAGTCCTGCGTTCTTGGTGATTCTTTGCATCCACTCGTGGACAAGGTGTCCCATCTCGAAGACTCTTTGTAATCTAGCGTCTGAATCTGTTTCAACCTTTGGCACACCAAGTCTATCAAATATATTCTTTCGCATACAATATCCCGCGCTGCTTGCTGACCAATAGTCTCCATAGTCTCTAACTTCTTTCGCCTTTTCCAATAAATACGCATCTACTAGTGGCCTTACTCCTGTTTTAAACAAATTATCCATTTTGTATAGCCTCATCTATTTCGTGGTCTGACTTTAAATCACATGCTCCACAAAGATGTATCCAATAGTTATTTATTGCTCCACAATCACTACAGATGAATAATGAGTCATCTTTTACTTCTATGTAAGTAACTGGGTTCCATAAGTCGTGCCACATTATACGTTTGTACTCCATTTTAGCGTAGTTACGCTCCCAATTATCTTTAGGCTGAACTATATCCCAAACCCTAGTAGACATCTGTTTGCTCAATGATATTAGAGTTATAGAAATGGTCTTGGGCTAGTTCTGATTCTACTAATGTAGTTAAGCGCCTTACCTCATCTAAGTTATTATCCTCTATGGCTTTGTAGATAAGTTTATCGTAGCCACTAGGATGGTTAGTAATAGTGTCTGCTGCCTCGTATGCTCTTTCGAGTAAGAGTTGATTTGTTATTTCACTCATTGTAGTTCCTTTCATTACAATAGCAGTATACTACACGCTTAATGAATAGTCAATGCTTTTAGTAGAATCTTGACAATATTGTGGATAAAGAGTAAGCTAACAGTGGTGGAGTTTTGTAGTTCCTTATAATTCTCTACTCCAAGTCACTGGGTGCCGTGCCCACCCAAGGCGCTAAGTGGCAAAAAAGCCCTTGTCGTTAAACACGGGGGCTTTTATAATTAGGGTGAAATGAAACATCTAATAAAACAGGGGCTGCGCAGATGTTATAAATGCAAGGAGACAAAACCCCTAGACATAAACAACTTTTCCAAGAGTAGCCGCGCTGCTGGTGGTTTAAGGTATTTGTGTAAACCGTGCCAGTCTAAGGAGTCTTCCACTAGAGGGAGTGTACAGCGTGTTAGGGTTATAGATGCGCTAGGAAAGTTTTGTAGGGTATGTAAAGTAAGCCACGAAAGCTACTCATTCTTTGATATTGACCACATCATACCGTTGCGACGCGGGAGGGGGCGCAGACAATACCGTATCAGCGGGATAGGGAACTACCAAGTGTTATGCCCTAACTGCCATCGTAAAAAGACAATTGACGAGAACGGTTTTGTTTAGGGCCTACCTGGTGACTTTTCATTTGACAAACAACAGTTGGTTAAGTATGGTTTAAACAAGCTAATTTGTTTACAGTGCGTAAAACAAAAAGGCCCGATAAAAGTAAAACCCCCAGATTTCTCTGAGGGAATGTTTACAGTGCTAGTACGATAGTATCATAAGTCACTTTTATCACAAATACTTTTACAAATTTAAGTTCACGGCTCTTATAAAAAACCGAGTACAACGCTTGATGATAGAGTAGGTCGTGTTCAATGCATAAGGCTAGGCTCTGATATACGCCCCCTAATACGTCAACCTAGTCAACGCAATGCACATGAACCAAGCACACTGTACTAAACCGTAAAATGTAACCACCACGCTCTAATTCTAGCTACAGAGTAGGGGGGTCTAATGGCTAAAGTTGCTTTCTAAACTACAGCCTATCTCACATTTTAATAAAGGTACTTAGTGACTCTGGTGGGTCAATACCTCTAATCGCATAGACAATCAATGGCAATACAATCAATATCTGTACTGGTAATTTAATAATAGCCAACGGTAATCTAAAGATAGTTGTCCACTTACTACTAATCCTATTACTCTCTACTTCTAACTGTTTCATTTCTTTAGAGTGAGCCATTTGTAGCTCAAGTATTTCCTTATCATGATTCCACGTAGCCCATTCTCTCGGCGTTACTTCATCATTGAAACTTCTCATGTTATATTCTCCTTATGAATTACAAAGACATTATAGTAGCTTGTAGCGACTTTTTAGAAAAAGACATACCAATTATCGAAGGTGAGCAAGAAGAGGCTCTAATCGCCTTAGAAAAGCTCAGAACACCATTACTTAAAGCTAGAGTAGCTGCACAAATAGACTTAGCCAAGAAACGCGCACAATATTTACACCCAAAAGATAGAGATTTTACAAATCTTGATAGAGAAATCATGTTAGCTTCACACACGACTACTGAGGTTGAATACTTTGAGCTTCTAACAGGTTTAGAGCATTTACTCAAAGATAGGTACGCCACACTGAGTTTGTTACTAGACATTTGAACACACTATCGCATGCTCAACGTCATAATCTAGGTCAACCTGTTTACCACAAGTTTCGCAATATATAACTGGCATTATCTTAATTCCTCAATAATTAACGCACAGGCTACAATTATTACAAGTATGAGTATCGCATACAGGTAAAATATCATCGTTTTCCCTCTAGCGTTTCCGCTATCTTTAATAGCAACGAGTCATTACCACCACCATGTTCAATAGTTGCAGCAATGCCATACAAAAACATTCTATTCCACGTCCAACCCTTTAATATTCTGTATTTATTCAACGCTTCCAATAAATCTTCATCAAAGGTTAACGCTACTCCTTTACGTTCGCTCATTTCTTCTCCTCATTTTTCGAGATTTTCAAAAAGGAGTCTGGCATATCTTCTCCATCAAAAGCCTGACTTTCAGGCTCATAATTATTTACCTCTTGACGGCTCTTCCAGTCCTCTAACTCCTGCACACGTGTAGACAGAGTTTGTAATTCTGCACTCATATTGTTTATAAGCTTTTCTACATCATTACTTATTGCTGGTCTAGCTTCCTTGAGTACTTTCCAGTTAGTATACTTGCCATTTACTTCGCTATACACTGTGTCACCAACGTCAACAGGGTTGAATATTCTTACAAGTTGTCCGTCATTCAATTCAACTAGTGACATGCTCCATGTATCACCGCTCTTTGTATCACCGCTCTTTACATTATTATCTATAATTCTATTTACTTTCATACTTCCCCCAAAATTGAGATTTACATAAAGTCAAGTTTTGTTTACTAAAAGTTGTAGAGGCGATTGCTGACTCCATAATTATTCAGCTATTCCACTATCCTACGAGCATTATTAAGCTGTATGGCGCTAATCGGAGTTTGTAATAGCCCGCTATGCTGTGTCACTTGCTGATTGTTGTATGTTAACGGTTGTAGTGTGTGCAATTCGTCTGTATCGTCCTCAGAGTACGTTATAAGCTGTTTATCGCTATAATTGCTATTCCTCACCACTAAACCACTTTTAACGCTTAAAACAGGCTTATAATGCTCTATAGGTAGTGGCGCTACCATCTTTACTGCTAACCACAACGCTACAATCATTCCAGATATAACCATCGTCATTAAAACCATTAAAACTGTCAATCCTGCTGCTATCTTCTTAACTTCACTCATAACTCTTCGTGTACTCCTTCATTACATTTGATTTCATAAAAATCAGTGTCTATGTGATTACAACAGACTTCGCAATAAATCATGCTCATGCTGTTACACCCTCACAACCTTATATACGTAGTCATTTATCATCTTATCAGGTAGTTTACTGCCCTTTTTAACGACTACAGTCTCAGAGTTATAACCACCATTTTCATCGCCATAAGTGAATGACCATTCTTCCTGCTCGCCACTCAGTAGCGCCCTCAAAACATCATCTGATAAATGCACAGTGAATACTACTTCTTTACTCATCTTATACCCTCTAACCAAGCGTAAATAACGCTCATTACTATTATTATGAATACTATCTCTATATAGTTTCGTTTAATAAAGTTCACTCTGTAACCCCACAAGCTTTTAAGAACTTATCTCTATCAAACTTACTATTATCCTTTTCAAACGCATCAGCTAAGGCTTTTGCTACTAGCTCGTATACTCCTGCGTTCATTAACTCACAGCTTGGCACATCTAAACTTCGTGCCACTAACTCATAATCTTTCTTGTGCATTGCCATTGTCTTATCCTTTCGTGTGTGGACAAACCTTATAAAAACCAATTGCGAGGTTACAGTTGTGGCAAAGTATTCTAAATCCCTCTGGATAGTTATGCTTTTTAAGCCACTTAGCTATGCTATTGCCACTCCAGCCTATTGACTTTCTGTGCTGCACGCCACCGCCATTTATATGGTCTATCGCTAAAAACTCGTATGTATCTAGCCCACAACAGGCACACTTACCGCCGTAAGCTTCTATTGCTAATTCTCTAATCTTACGATTGTATGCCCTTGCTTTAGCCCTAAACTCATCAGTGTGTTGCCCTTTAGTCCACACCTCTTTATTGTTTAGGTAATACTCCTGTTTTTTAGCTTTTAGTTTGTCCTTATTGTTAATGTAATATTTCCTCATTGCCTGTTTTTGCTTGTCTGTTGCTTTCATAACTATAGAATAGGCAAAACTTTAGTTATAGTCAATCAATCAGTTTTAGTCATACTCATGTTAAGCCTCTCCCAGCTGTTCGAGACTTCTATAACCCGTAGTGGCATATAAAACATCGTTTAATGTATCTTCGTTATACCCGTTAATACTCGTTACAACTTTTAGTGTTTCTTCTGAGACAATCCCATTGTCAACAAGATAATCCCAGTATTCATTTAACTCTTTCATGGCTTCTAATTCCTTTCATTGATTATTAGCTCTTAATGTTCCAATTTTTTGTAAAATTATCGGTTCTTCGTCCAGTAAATATAATTTCTTGTGCATGTTCTTGTGTCATTCCGTAGTATTCTGCAAACCGTTCAACAGTTAGAAAGTTGTTTATCCAGTCCAAGTATAACTCAGGCCACCGGGACGATTCGTAAACATTCCACCCATTTACCACTAATTGATTCATGGTCATTCACTCCTTTATGGTGTTTAACTCTTATTATTTATGAGTGACTAACGCTAACAAGTCTTACGCAAGCTTGACATCTAGTGCAAGGTACGGCTCATAGTCCGACTTACTGCGGTCTTTCGACTTGCTAGAGATAGCCACCCATCTTATCCCACCGTCAGAGATAGTTAAGACTGTTGCGCTCATCATCGGTATAAACCTACTAAGCAATGTCGTCCGCTCTATCTCTTTGGTAAGTATCTCAATGTACGATAAACAAGTTCTTTGTAGTTCCTTATTTATCTATTTATATAGTATAGCAAACGCTAATAAATGTCAATAGTATTTACTATAAACTACTAGTAAACTGTGGATAATCTTAAACAAAATACGAACACTTATCACCCACCTAGATAACGCGCTCTATAAGATATACAACCACGCTTCATACTATTAAACATAAACAATACATATATGAATAACAGTAGTAATAGCACACTAATAGATAGCTAATCGCGCTCAATTACAAGGTATATATACATAAGACACACAGCACAGAGGACAGGCACACAGTGCCAATCTATCTCCTTCTAATAGTTATAACAGGGGTACTGGGTAGTATTATAGCGAGGTATAGACTGCTTGGGGGAAAGCTTGCTGTCACTTAGGTGTGTATGAAAGTGTATAAATAGCTATACAAAGCTATACACATTGTTATACAATGTATAGCATGAAGACATTAAAAGCATTCCGTCTATCTGAAGAAGCTTGTTCCAAGCTAGACGCGCAACCTAATGCAACACAGTACTTAGAGGACCTTATATTAAACAAACAGGATAGTGATTTATCAGAACTATTCAATAAACAAACCCAAGAACTCAAATTATTTATAAAATCACAGAGTAAGGGTACTAGTTCAGAGCTAACTCCTACTCACCGTCCTGTATACAGTGGTAAGTACCTAGTTGGTAATGAGGAGGTTCAACCTAAGGATTGTTTATGTAGGTACGAGAGGGATGAGCGTGGGTTTAACGAGCGAGTATCGACTAGTGAGAATTGCCCTATACATGGAGACTTAACTAACTTTGAGGATTTACTATGACTTACTTAGAGTGCGATATACATTCACTTTCTTATAATACTAAAGACGACATCTGTCCTTTATGTAAATATGAGAGTATGAGTATACTAGAAAAACTAATAAGGAATACTTATGTTAAAATTAGGCGCCAAATGCAACGTCTGCAAAGCTATCAAAGATAACAAAGACTTAGCTAAAGAGATATTCAACACTACTTATTACCTTAAAGACAATAACCATACTCTTAAAGACGTCTATGAACGGCATTTAGATGAAGGTTGGTCTTACGATAGCTTAAAGAACCACGTTAAACGTCATCAATTTATGAATGAAACCGACTATAACAAAAGAGCCATGCAGAAGATTAAACAAAAACACGTCACTATTTCACGTGAAAAGACCATAGAATCTCAAGACGTCTGGCAAGAAGTTATCAATAAAGGTATGGATGATATACGAGAAGGTCGAGTCGTCGTTAAACCAGAAGCCTTATTAAAAGCCGCTAAAGATAAAAGTGATTATGAATTAAAAGTAAACGACCAGAAGCTTGCCTATACAGAAATGATGTGGCACTTTGCATCTGGAGAAAGTAATCAAAGCAAACAGTATGATAGAAGAATTATTGAAGGCGAAACAGCAGAATATTACGACGTTACCCAAGGACCTACAGGACGTCCTGACGAAGGGGAGGACGGACCCAGTACTGTTCATCAACCACCTACTTGGGATGCCCTTACATGATGGTCAAATTAAGTACCTAAGAGAAACCACTAACCTCAAAACTAAAGTAAACGTCCTTGTTCCCTCTAACCGTTGGGGTAAAAGCTCCATGGTCGCCTGTCTACAAATCTGGTTCCTCTTTTATAAGTTTGGTATTCCTCCTGGTAATAGGAAGACTTGGTATAAGGCCGAATATAGAACTGCTAACGTCGCTCCTCAAAGCGCCTTAGTAGAGCCAGTCTTTAAATACATAGACCAAATACTCACTAGTAGGTTCTCCATCTACACTCCAGACGGCAGAATCGTAAACAATAAATGCCAAATAGAGTGGTTCTATATGAAAGAACGCACCCTAAATAGTCCACCCTTTAAACAATTCTTTACCAATAACAGCTACATAGAACATAGAACTATCGGTGGGAGTGCCTCTGACGCTCTTGAAGGTAAACCCTATGGCTTAATTACTTATGATGAAGGTGGTCGTAGCCAGCACTTACAAGAAGAAGTAGACGGTACGTTCTTAGCCCGACTCTTTGACTGGGGCGGTCCTCTGCACATCCCTAGCACTCCAGACCAAACCTCACCCAGTATCTTATTCCATTACGAACTCTATCAAAAAGGTTTAAACCATGTTAATGGTCACTACACCCTAGAGGGCCAATTAAAAGACAATACCTTCTTCCCTCCAGAACAAATCCAAGAACAATACGACTTATTCGCCGACAACCCATTAAAAGACCAGGTACTCTTCGGTAAATTCGTCTTTGGAGGTGACTCTATCTACGACGCTCAATCCATACTAGATGCAGAAGACCCTGAATTAAACGATGGTATACGCCGCAAAGAAGGCCACCGCTACGTTATTGGCATTGATACCGCTATTGGAAGTGATGAACAAGTCTATACCGTCCTAGACATCACTGAAAAACCCATACAACTCGTTAAGATGGTGGCTGCTAAAGGTAACTCTAAATCTCCACAAATGCACTTAAACGACCTATTAGACCTCTACGACGCTTATAAAGACGAAACAACCTCCGTTAATATCATGTTAGAGACCTGGAACGGTGAATCAGCCCGCTTCTATATGGACATGCCCCCACATATACGCTCTATTACTAAATGTTACGGTTCTTGGCAACCAGAAATACGCCGTAGTGAGAATAAGAACCAACCAAGACCCAAAAACCAATCCATTAAGAAAGCTGACATCCTCTTAGCACTTAGAAAGCTATTAAGCGCCCGTGAACTGAAAATACCCGCTAATAACTCCGAATTAACACAACAACTGTCGATTTACAAGGAAAAAGATGATAACATTCCTACTGATAGAGTCATGTCTTTAGCTCTCGCATCTTGGCTTGCCGAATCTTCTATACAAACCAAAGTAAAATGGGTATCATGGTAACATAAGTAGAATAAACAATGAAAAATACAATAGACAAACAGGAACAACCAGACAGTAACGAGAAGTTTATCAATGCAGTTCGACAGAAGTTCCAAGAATTAGCCACTGAAATAGCCGATAGAAACCAGAAAATCACCGAACGTGATGACTATATCTATGGTGATAAACTCGAAAAGAGCCTTGATGTACCTATAGGACACGACTTTACCCCTGTTAACTGGCTCCGTAGAACCGTTGAAATCCACAAAAACATGTTCATGGGACGCGGTTTTAAGGTCGTTTCTACCTCAGATATGAACGATTTAGACTCTGCCGCTGACGATAATGACCGTAAACGCCTTGAAATAGAGAACCAAAAGGAACAAACCTACGCTGAATCACGCATGAATACCATTCGAGCTATCATTGAAGACAATGGTGGTGACGCTTTCTGGTCTACATTAGCTGAAAACGCCTCAGCAGTTGGTGATGTTGCCATTAAAATGTATTACGACGAAGATGAAGAGAAGATTGAACTCTGTAACATTGAATCTATCGAAAACTTATACGCCTTATGGAGCAAAGACGACTTCCGTGATGTTGATGCCTACGCTTACGTCTATCAGGTCAGTCTCCAAGAGGCTGTTAGTGAGTATGGCGCTCCAGCTGACGTAGAAACCAGCCCACTCGGTAACCCAGCAGAGATTCTGGCTGCTACAGGTGTCTCTAACCAATCCTCTGGTCAACCAATGGTTAATATCCTAGAAGTTACAGGTAAGATTGAAGGCTGGAAGAGTGAAAAGGGCAAAGTTGTTGAGTGTCCTGTTGGTCAAGAGACTGAATTAAACGCACTTATTATTGGAAACTTCCTATCTCGCGTCATAGACGACGAAGCAAAGATGCCTAAGTACTACATTCTACCTAACAAACGCCAACGCCGCCGACCATGGGGCGCTTCTGACATCTCTGATGCTGCTATTAACATCAACTTAACCTACATCGAGACATTATCTGACTGGCGCACCGTATCTGCTAAGGTTAACTTCCCCAAGTTCAAGGCTTTCGGCTTTGCACCTGACGAACAGCTACCAAAACCAGAGTCTCGTAAGATTCAATACCTACCACTATCCGAAGGACAGGATATTCAAGAGCTTAACGAATCACAAAGTAACTCTATTGACTGGGGACGCCAACTTGACGAGTGTAAAGAGCAGTTTGTTCGTGAAACAGGTATCTCAAGAGTATTATTCGATGACCCAAGCGTTACATTAAACTCTAACCAAGCGCTCCTAACCTCCATGAAGCCAACCAGCGACATTGCTGAGGCTAAGAAACAACTCTGGGCGCCAATTATTGTTGAAATGTTCACCGACGCATTAAATATGTTAGCTGCAGCCAAGCCAGAAACATACAAGGACCTAGTGAGCGACGAGTCTAATTGGGGGCTGAAGGTTATGTGGCCTTCTGTCATGCAAAAAGAAGACCCCGTTTACCAGTCAATGATATTGAATCGCTTTAATGCTGGACTAATGAGCATCCAATCTTATATGGAAGCTCAAGGGGAAGATAAGGAAGAGATTGACCGCTTGAGAAGTGAAATGACAGACCCATTAACAACTGCCATTCTAGGTAAGCAACTCCCACTCGTCGCTCAAACTATAATCAACGCTGCAACAGCCGAGATTCAAGCTTGGTATCAGATGATGCAACCTCAAACTCAAATCGCTGCTCAACAAGCTGAAACCCAAGCAGCTAGTGCTGCTCAAGCAGGACAACCACAGGGCATTAACCCTAATGGTGGCGGAAGTGCAGCAGTTACTCCAGACAATCAGGCAACAGGTGGCGTCGGTATGCAACCAGTCTCTCAACCAGGAACAGGTGCTACTGCTGCTGGAGCGCAAGGCGCACTAAATCAAACAGTACAGAATAACGGAGGCTAGTCATGGCGGGCATATCCTCACTACTGAAAGCCGCCGCAGCCACACAGAAGAAAGTCCAATCTCAAGAGGACGCTTTTGTTGCTTATAACTGGGAAAGTTCAGCGCAGACTTACGATGACTTCGTAGAGTATTCAAAGTACCTACAGAACAGAATCCAAAAAGCATCTGACCCATCAGACGCACTCACTTACCAAACCAAACTACGCTCCGCTAACCGTTCTTACACCAGTAACGAAATCCAGAGACAGCAAATGCGTATTATGGAGGGCGGTGGTACCACTAAAGATAAGATGGATGTTATACAGAAACTCTGGCAACGAGCTATTGATAACCAAGACTTTAACCTAGCCCAAAACCTCGGCTCTCAGTGGGATACACTTAGCGTAAAACTTCAGAACGAGCAAGAGACTGCTATGAAAGCTATGGTTGCAGCTGGCGGTAAAGCTTTTGATGCGCTAAATGATAAGCTAACTAAAGGTTTTGAAGATGTTACTCTACCGAGTGGTGAGAAAGTTACCCCACTTGCTGCTATTGCGAGAGACCTTGAACAGGGTGGTGGTGACGCAGCAACATGGAAAGCCGCACAAGATACTATGGAAGCGTTGAGGAATACGGTCATCGACCAATACCAACACGCTACTACCCAAGACGAAGTAGATAAACTAGAACAGAAGTATGGTCCTGGCCTAGCTGACATTGATAAAGAACTAAGCTTCAAGATAGGCGGCAAGAGTCTTACTACTCAAGACGTTATTAACGCTGCAGCCAACGAATCATTTAACAACCCAATCTATAGCCTCAAAGCAGACCAACAATTCAACCCATCAACTGGTAAATACGAACCTAAATTCACTCTTAAAGAGAACAACGTAAGCCACATTGACTACGCTCGACAAATAAACCCACAGACTGGTATGGAAGAGTACATGCCACTAGAAGTACGCACCGACCAGAACAGTGTTATGTTTGGTACAAGCAACCAAGGCCGTGGTCTTGATACTCAGATTACTAATGAGGGTTCAGTTATTGGAGAGCAGTATAAAAAGAACAATAAAACAGTTGGTAACATAAATGCTGGCTCGGCGTCAGCTGAAAGAAATGATAGCCAATCCATCGGCAACCGTCTTAAACAACTCGGTATTATTGCTTCCCACGATGGCACAACCCTCAAGATTAAGCTTCCTGGCGAAAGTGTAGAGCGCAGAGCCACTATTCAACCAGACGGCTCTATCCGCTACATTGCTGACGACGGAAACATCATGGAATTTGGTCTCGTAGATAGGAACCTTGGTACTAACTCAGCACCTTACGAATCAAAAGCTGGTGTACCGCGGGCAGTATCCTATGACGAAATATCTGACTTTAGTAACCCATCTAAGTTTGGCGGTAACTTGTCGCAAGCTAGTCTCCAGGGTCAACGCTATACTCAATCTATCGTAGGGCAAACTAGATTTAATACTCCAATTGTTGGTAACGCAAATATCCGAGTAGGCAATGACTTTAATGGATTCGGTGGCGCAGCAGGAGCGGGGGCTTTCCAAGGTACTTCAGCTATCCTACAGTCTGCTGGTATACAACGACAACAAATCCAACAAGCTCAGGCGCGTGAACAACTACAGGCTGCACAAGCACAACTACAAGCAAGCTCCAACCAGTTCGACCTTAACCAAACACCAGTCCAGCAACTTGCTAACAACGGAGTACTCAAACGACAGCTAACTGTTGCTGCCCCAGTAGCACCACGACGAGTATATGTTGCACCAATTACCACTCCTAGGATTAGTGCTGTTTCAGTAGCTCCAACAACTCAACGAATATCAGGTGTAAGTGTAGCTGGCCCAATGCCAACAATAAGGTTTTAACCAATGGCTACGTTAAATGAACTTAGAGCCGCTGGTAATACCACTAGCCTAAAAAGAGGTACCACTGATAGAAACCTCGGCGGGAAAGCAGTTACACCAACAACAATAGTTAACGACAACAAGAGTGCCATACAGCAGTTCGGTCAAAAAGTATCTGATGTGCTTCACCAAGGAGCAGATATAGCTGGAAATGTTGCAGGAGCTACTGCCAAGTTCGTTGCTAATACGCCTAAGTATGTCTACCAGGACCTTCACCCATTTCTTAAAGGCATAGCCTCAACCGTCACAAATGAGTATGGTCAAGACCTCCACAATATAAATACCCAACAAGCCCAACTTGACAGACAAATGGCCGATGCTACTCAACAATATAAGTCTGGGAAAATGAGTAAAGATAACTACGCTAAAATCTCCAGGGATATAGCTAACTCATACCAAGACTTGAGTAAGGCTGGGCAACAAATACAGACTGCTACTGACAGGGGGAACGTAGCCGAGAGCGCTGTGATGACAGCAGCAGATATTCTCAGTGCTGGTAGATTACAGGTTGGTACAAGTGAAGCAGTAAACACCGCCGCTCACCTTGGGCAAAGAGAAGTGGTTAACAGTCTTATTGGCGAGGGTGCTTCTAATCTTGAGAAACAGATACTAAGAACACCAGTAGTTCGCTCATTAGTCGAACGCAATATCATGACCGCAGGAAAAGTAGGAGCAAGTGAGAGTATCCAGCAACTAGTCGCTAGAGAGGGTAAGAACATTGCTACTGGCTACCTTATTAAACGACCAATCTTCTATCAATCAAACCTTGGTGACGCTAAGACTGGCCTGAACGCTATTATGCAGGGTAACTACCCACAAGCAGCCCGTAGTGCAGCATGGTTAGGTATTCAGATGATAGACGGTGGTCCATTAGGAGCGTTTGCTAAAGGCGCTGGCTGGGCTAGAACCTCACTTAAACAACTTGCTCACGGTAAAGGCTCATTCATAGACACACTTAGTACTCGTATTGGTGACGGAAACTCTACACAGATTGCCCGCTTCCTAGATACTACTGGTAAGAAAGCACCTAATGAGTCAAGAGAAATAGAAAAGATATATCGTGTCGCCCAAGAGATGAATCTTCAAGCCTCTGGTGAAGACGTTAACCTAGCTGTAGACAACTTCCTTAGACCGTACATTGACTCTGGAATTAACCTAAAGAACGTCACTCCATCACAGCTGTATAAAGATATGAAGAATTGGCACGATGCTGACACGCTCTGGGATAAGACGGTGCGCCAGGGGATTATTCCTGGTATGGATAAAGTAGAGGGCGCTAAATTTACTCCAGTACGTTGGGACGCAGCTGCTAGAGATGGTGTAGCTGAGACCGTATGGAACGCTAAAGACCCACAACAGGCATTACAAGCTGTTCAGAAGATGGCAGAAGCTCCAGGCAATGGCTGGGGTAATAATAACTTACTCATGGCAAGAGTAGAGAATATTTTAAAGACTGCGACCTCTAAAGAAGAGGCTGTGAAGGCTATCAGGGCTATAGACGCCGCAGCCACAACCCCAGACTACATACCTAAACGAGTAGCAGAGCAACTAGCTAAACTTGGCTACACGATTGCAGAACCAGTTGGTGGTAGAGCAATTAAACACCTCGAAATAGATGATACTCGTAAGCTTATCTCTGGTGCTATGAACGGTTCAGACATCTTCGACCCATCTATCGCCCCAATGCCCGCTATGGAAGCACTATCTGGCGCCCTTAGAAAAGCTGGTATCTCTCCAGAATCATCGAATAGAGCAGCAGTAGGGAAGCTATCTGAATCAGTAGTAGCTAACATAGACAACACCACAGCTGCAAAGCTTGGTTTAAATCTAAAGGGTGACGCTCCCAAGGGTGGTCAGGCTATCCTCTCTGAACTTCAACGCTACATTGAGAACAAGCGTGGCGTCTTTGGATTCGGCAAGAGCGCTGCTAGTGATATACGACAACTTACTCCAGGCGAAATACAACAAGCACTACCTGGACTTCATCTAACAAGAGGAGATGCTAAACAACTCTCCAAAGCTATCATGCAAGGTTACCTAGAAGTACCACTAGAGTTCCGTGGAGCTGGTGATAAGATTGTTGACGCCCTATTCCGTTATAACCCACTCCAGAAGTACTACTCTCGCACTCAATCAGCTCTTAGATACGCCTATAACCCATTCTTCAGAACTCAGGAAGAGGTAGAGACCTCACTTCTATCTGGTATTAGTGGCGGCAATAGAATGACTAACGCCCTGAGCCATAACCTACTATGGAACAAGTCACGTCAAGAATTAGATAGCGCCGTTAAGGTCTTAGATGATGCAAGAATATTCAGTAGCTCTATGTATGGTGAAGCTGCTCAGGACCAGGTGCTTGGAAGAATCACCGCTAATATTACCAATGGTCAGAAGCGAGACCTTGCAGGATTGGCACTAGATATTGCGAAACGAAAAGGTATTAGTATCGAAGAACTAGCCGCTCAACACGCCGATGAGGTAGATGATGCACTGCGAGTAGTCGTACAGTACCCACGTAAGGGATTCTTAGCCTCTCCACTAGCTAGAACACTCAACTTTGCTTTCTTCCCTATGCGCTATAACTTCAAAGTAACTATGGTCGCAGCTAAAGCACTAGCTAAACAACCACCAGCTATTCAGAAAGCCACACTTCACTCACTACTAACCATGACTGATTGGCTCAAGAGTGATGAGGGTATCTCCTGGCAAGCTAAACATGCTGACGCTCTCCAAGTATTTAACTGGATTACTCCGATTAACTCCATTGAATATACTCTTAACCTACTGCACCACAAACCAAACAGCATGGGTGAAATTGGTATGCTTGGTGGTCTTCCACTAGGCGTTATCTCACAGATACTAGATAGTCAAGGCATTATCAACTTAAACACCCCATACGTTAATCCTAAGACTGGTGACGTATTCCCTAAGAATATTCCCAAGTCAACCCAAGCAAGAGCTGGTACAGCACTCGTAGACCTTCTCGGCTCAATGTTTACCTACCCAGGACGTACTCTAGGACTTCCAGGTAAGGGACAAGTACTAAGAGACACAGTTAAGAAGTTCATTGCTACTAACGGTACTGACTTCGAGAAGAACCTCCAAGAAGATAAGCTTACCGAACTAGATAAGCGTTGGATTAGGGTTCTCAAGGGCGATAATTCTAAAGAAGCGATTGACGCTCTCTATAACGCTCCAGCACCAGGCCAGTACAACGGCTACACTATCCCACCAAAAGACCTTCCATGGAAAGTCCAGCCAGTAGTTTCAACTCAGCCAACAAAGCTTACGCCACGAACGGGCTTACCAAGTAAGTCAAAGAAAAAGGGCAAGAAGGCTAAGAAAATAGCAGTACCAATTACCAGTGTGCAATAAACAGCACGATACCAACCACTACTATGATTATGGCACCAAATATGATGCCACCTACTAACATTGCCAATAGACTTGTTGCAGTATCCATACATACATTATCTCATGCTTGACAAACTACGAACAATTAGCGAACATAAGCATATAGGACAAAAATAAATTTGCCCTCGTAAACCAGGAAAGAGAGAACAAAAATGGCAGACACACCAAGTGCTAACGCAGGTGAAACTGTAGTCGTTGACGACTCTAAAACAACGGTACCCGTTACTGCACCAGCAACGGTCACCAGTAACGACGGCGAAGTTGAGAAACTCCGTAAGGAGAAGGAGCAAGCAGAGATGCGAGCCAACCAACTTGCCAACCAACTCAAAGCTAGAGAAGAGGCAGATGCCGAAGCAAAGGCGAAAGAGCTGGAGGAACAAAATAAATTTAAAGATTTGTATGAGCAGGAACGAACCAAGCGAGAAGCTATCGAATCCGAAAGGGAAGAAGCTGAACGCAAAGCTGAGTTAGCGAAAGCGAAACAAGACGCTCTGAGTGACTATCCTGACACTGTTAAGACGATGGCCGAGAAATTGGGCCTCGACCTTACTGACAGTAGCGAAACTGCTGTTGAGGAATTTAAGTCTAAGCTTAATGAACTCAAGAACGGTGTGGGCAATACTGCTAAGGTGAGTGGCAATAACCAGCCAAACTCGTCTGACAACAAAGGTGAAATGTCAGCTGACGACCTTAAGATTGGTCTCTCAGATGAAAAGACATTCCACGAAATTGTCACTAGTCGCTTCCCAGGCATCGCTTCGATGACTAAGCAAAAGAACTAGCTCACACAGAAAAGGACAAAACAAAATGCCTATTGGCTTAATCACGCCTATGGACGCTGGTAAGACGATGGTAGAGGACGTTACCGATTTAATCGTTAACGTGGATTACACAAGTACTCCTTTCTACTCAAGCCTTGCTGAATCACAGGCTACTAACACATTGCATGGCTGGCTGAACGACGTTCTAGCTACAAGTGCAGACAACGCTCAAATTGAAGGTAACGACATCAGCTTTACTGATGCTACCGTTCCATCACGTAGCGTAAACATCGTACAACTATTCCAAAAAGACGTTCGTGTTTCAAACACTGAAATGCGTGTTTCTCACTACGGAATGGCTGACCCATACACCTACCAACTTCAGAAGAAGATGAAGGAAATGGCTCGCGATATTGAGAAGGCTCTCGTTGCAGGTACAACTGCTTCTGGTAGCTCAGGTGTTGCTCGTCGTTTGAACGGTGCTATTGCACTTATCACGACTAACAAGACTGCTCGTAACTCTGGTACATCACTTTCAGAAACTGAATTTAACGACATTATGCAAGGTATCTACGACAGTGGTACTGACATTAGTGTTGACAAAGCTTTCACAGGCGCAGCCCTGAAGCGCGTAATCTCTGGTTACACCGCTGGAAGCACCAAGTTCACACGTGCTGAAGGTGACAAACTCTACAATACATTCTCAGTCTACGAATCAGACTTTGGTGTTGTAACTGTTTACCTAGAGCGCGAAGTTCCAACAACTGCTGGTAACAAGGGTATCCTATTGGTTGACTCTAGCAAGTGGCGCGTAGCTTACTTGACAGATGGTCGTCCACAGCACATCCCACTAAGCACAGTTGGTTCTGCAAAGCGTGGCATGTTGGAAGGCGAACTTACTCTCGAAGCATTAAACGAGAAGAGTTCAGCTTACCGAGCAGGATACATATAGGATACTAACCCCCTATTTATCCACAGATTGAGGCCGAAAGGCCTCTTTTTGTTGCATAATAATATTGACGCTAGTGCTATAATACGAACAGAATGAAAGACAACACAGACTTCCTCAAAGATGTGTCCAAGGCAGCCGAAGAGTCGGGAAACATAAAAACGCTTGGTAGCGCTATAGGTATGCCCGACAATGAAGACAAAGAGATAATCCGTAAAGTACTAGTGCAGTATGAAAAAGCACACCCTGGCGAGATTCAGTTCCACCGTGACGCTGCCCGCGCTCGTATCGTTGAGTCTGGTAAGAGTACTGAGTTTGCCGTCTTAGATAAAGACTCATCACGACGCTACATGTTTGAACTACCCGTAGAGATTGGTCAGTTCTTAGAAAAAAGTTACCCACTGATGTTTAGAGACAAAAAGCACTTTGCCTGGTTCTGCAAGAACTTTCCTGAGCTCCTTATAGGGGAACGCTTTTGAGGTTATTATGACAAAGAACGAGTACATGAAAGAATACGAAAGAAACAGAAGAGCTAATCCACATATTTCTAAGAACTGTGCTAGTTGCGGTGCTCTGTTTTTTACTTATAAAAGTAAAATCATCTATTGTACAAGTGGATGCTCAAAAAAGAAGAGTATGAATGTTGTTTGCAATCATTGTGCAAGCGAGTTCACTATACAGCCATGGAGGAGTAGTACTGCTAAATACTGTTCTCGTCGTTGTCGGGCAAGCGCAAACAGTTCTGGCGAAAAACACTGGAATTGGCAAGGTGGTAAAACAGAGGCTAGAGTTAGAGACATGAGAACTTATAAATATAAAGATTGGCGGAAAGCTGTTTTTGAGAGGGATAATTACACATGTCAGGAGTGTGGCGACAGCACTGGTGGTAATTTAGAAGCAGACCATATAAAACCGTACTCATTGTTCCCAGAGTTACGGTATGAGATTGACAATGGACGGACACTCTGTGTGGATTGTCATAAGAAAACTCCTACATGGGGTAAAAAGATTCTTACCTATAAAAAACAACTGATGATTGGTGAACGGTACTAGTATGCCGTACATACTATTCTGCAAACGCTGTAGTCACGCATATTATCCTAAAAACAAGCACTTCTGCTACGGAGCCTAAATGAAAGTCGCACTAATCCTAATAGTCAAAGGTACTGACGATGAGGCAGACCACCTACACAGATGCCTTACAAGCGTTGCAAAACACGTAGATGGTATATTTCTCAATATTAACAATAAAAAGGGTCAGAAAGCCTCTCAGAAGGTCATAGACGTAGCTGAGAGCTTCACTACGAACATAATACGAACAGAATGGCATGATAACTTCGCAGAAGCCCGTAATGCTAACTTAGCCCAAGTACCTAAAGACTACGACTGGATACTGTGGCTCGACTCTGACGACACCATAGATAAACCAAAGAAGATTAAAGAGGTATGTGAAGTATCTAGCCGCTTTGACTCAGTATTCGTAGACTACTTATATGATAAAGATGAGCAAGGCAATCCATTAACCGTTCACATGGTCGCTCGTTTATTCAAGAACAATGGCTCACACGAATGGAAAGGCTCTATCCACGAAACACTAGTAGAGACTCGCTCTGCTACTCAGGGTATGACTAAGGACTTTATTGTTGAACACCATGCCGAAGCTGACCGTACACAACGCAGCTTTGAACGTAATATCACTATGCTTGAAAAACAACTAGAAGCTGAAGCTAAAGACCCTGACCCACGTACCTTTTACTATCTCGCTTCTACCTACATGGACGCAGGACACACTGAAGAGGCTAAACAAATATTTACCGATTACTTAACCCTCTCTGGCTGGGACCAAGAACGCTGCCTCGCCGAAACCAAACTAGGCCGTATCTGGCTTAATGAAGGTAACCGAGCAGAAGCTAAGAAACACTTTATGTTAGCCATTGGAGAAGACCCCGATAACCCAGACCCAAGAGTAGAGATGGGTAGCCTAGAACTAGAGATGAAACAGTACCGCAAAGCTCAAGTCTGGCTTGAAGGTGTCACTAAGATGGAAGTCAATCAGACAACCCTAGAACGTAATCCTATGGCGGCTACTTTCAGAACCTATCTACTACTCGCTGACACTTATCTCAGTATGGGTGGTAAATGGCTCTCTAGCGCCGCTAAGTATGCTAAGAAAGCCCGTAAGTTCAAGAAAGACGACCCTACGATTGTTGAATACACTAAGATGATTGAACAGGTATATGATGACAAGCTCGAACTAGAAGCAATCGTTACCCGTTATAAGAAGTTTAAAGATAAGAAACAGACTGCTAAGGCTCAGAAAGTTCTGGACTCTATACCAGAACGCCTAGCTGATAATCCCGTTGTAGCTGCCCTTAGAAACCAAAACAAGTCATTTAAATGGCCTAAGAAGAGTATCGCTATCATGACAGGTGATACTGCCCTAGATGCTTGGGGTCCTTGGAGTCTTAAAGAGGGTATTGGTGGAAGTGAAGAAGCTATTATCCGTATCGCTCCCAAACTACAAGCCATGGGCTATAAAGTAGTTGTTTTCGCTAAACCTGGTAATGACGCTGGACTCGATGAGAATGGAGTCATGTGGCTTAACTACTGGCAATGCAACCTTGAAGACCAATTCGACATCTTCATAGCTTGGAGAGCGCCTTTCATCTTTGAGAAGAAGATTAAGGCTCGCAAGAAGTATCTCTGGCTTCACGATGTCATGGAACCTGGAGAGTTTGGCGAGAACCGTATCGCTAACTTTGACAAGTGTATTCTCTTATCTGACTACCACCGTTCGCTCTTCCCTATGATACCCGACAATAAAGTATTGATGAGTGGTAATGGCATTGACCCAGAAGAGTTTGAGGCCTATGACGCTCTCGGTAAACACAAACGAGACCCACACAAGATACTCTATGCCTCTAGCCATGTCCGTGGGTTAGCCTACTTATACCAAATCTGGCCTGATGTTAAGAAAGCCGTACCTGACGCTACACTAGACGTTTATTACGGTAGAGAGTCGTATGACGCTGTACATAAGGGTAATCCAGAACGCATGAAGTGGATGGATGACATGATACAAAAAGCTAAAGACTTAGAGGGGGTAACTGACCATGGCAAGGCTAGTCAAAGTAAGATTGTCGAAGAAGGCTTCAGAAGTGGTATATGGGCGTACCCATGTCCGTTCCCTGAGATATATTGTATTACCGCTATCAAGAGCCAAGCGTCTGGTGCTGTGCCTGTCGCTTCAAACTTCGCCGCCTTGGATGAAACTATCCAGTTTGGTCACAAGCAGCAATTCGGTGAATTTGATGATGAAGACCTTGAGAAATACAAAGAAGCGTTAATCTGGTGGCTACAACATCCTGAAGAGCAAGAGAAGATACGACCAGAGATGATGAAATGGGCTAGGACTAAGAGTTGGAAAGCAACCGCTGAGGGTTGGGTGAGGGATTTCGAGGATGTCTCACTTTGACTTTGGTAGAGGTTTAAAACACGGAGTCATACCATTATGCGCCTGGTGTGGTCGTGCTTTAGACCCCAGTGCTATGGATATTAGCTGGTTCTGGTTTGTAGTTAATAAGACGATTCACTATGGTCATACAGAGTGCGCTCAAGCTAACATGGAAGAAGAAGAGGTGGAAGATTTTGTGGAATGGCTTAAAGAAGTACAGGAGGATATGGATGATTTCTCTGCTTCTACCGACTAGACAACGACCAGAATGGTTAGAGCGCCTATGGAACTCTGCACTAGATACCGCTGATAAACCCGAAGAACTAGAGCTGGTTGTATACATAGATGATGATGACAAGAGTTACGACAAACTTAAACTAAAGACCACCAATGTTACCTTTGTATTTGGACCACGCTTACATGATGGAGAAGTAAACCTTAGTGTTAAGTGGAACAAGTGCTGGGAACAGGCTAGGGGTGACTACTTCATGCACTGTGGAGATGATATTGTATTCAGAACACGAAGTTGGGATACGGCTATTAAAGAAGCCATTGATGCCCGTCCTGGTAAGATATGCTTTGCTTGGTGTAATGACACTTCTGATGAGAGCCAACGCCATGAGTTTGGCACCCATGGTTTTATCCATAGAAACTGGACGGATATTATCGGCAGGTTTGTACCACCCTACTTTGTATCAGACTACAACGACACGCACTTCAACGATGTAGCTAGGGCGCTGAATGTCTGTACATACATACACAACCAAGTGACGGAACACATGCACTATTCGCTAGGGAAAGCCCCAATAGACAAAAATACTAAAGAACGCTTGGCTAGGCATGAACGTCAGAATCCAGGAGAACTGTATCGTAGTAAAGAACTTGTTGAAGAGCGACAAAAGGAAATAGAAAAGTTAATGGAGTATATCAATGAACACCGAGAGGTTTAAAAAGTATATATCTATTGCCGATAACGGTTGCTGGATATGGATTGGCAGCAGACTTACTAGTGGTTACGGTCAGGCGGTTAGGATAGATGCTAGTGCTAGATGGAAGCAGGGAAAGTCAGTTCAGGAAGGGGCGCATAGAGTAAGTTACAAGCTATTTAAAGGTGACATACCCAATGGTCAACTGATACGTCACATGTGTGCAAATAAACTCTGCGTTAACCCAGACCATCTACAAACAGGGACTCAAAAACAGAACATGGACGACTTTAACCTTTCAGAGTATGTGAGGAATAGAAAGAGGAATAAAAATGGCACATTCGCCTAAATTATCCATCCTTATTGCTACTATTGGACAAAGACAAGAACGCTTCTTAGAACTTCTAGAAGACTTAGATGACCAAATGCTTGATGGAGTAGAGGTGATTGCTTATTGGAATAACGGTGAACTACCACTAGGCGAGATACGCCAGACACTGGTTGAGGCTGCTAAGGGTGACTACATCTGCTTTGTTGATGATGACGATAAATTACCCACCTACTACATACGAGAGATACTTCAAGCAATTAGGACAAAGCCTGACTATGTAGGGTGGCAGATGCAACTCTATACCAATGGCGAGAAGATGAAGCCTACATTTCATAGCCTGAAATATAACAACTGGTCAGAAGATGACGACGGCTATTACCGAGATGTAAGCCACCTTAACCCTGTTAAACGTAAGATTGCTAAACAAGTGAGCTTTATCACACCCAAGGGCAATGCAGAAGATGTGCCATGGGCTAGACAAATACGACCATTATTGAGTTCCGAAGTATATATAAATAAACCAATGTACTTCTATCGTCATTCAACTGAGGATAGTCATTGGAGAGGGGAGGGCGTGTCAAATCAAAACTATCAACGACCTACAATAACTAAACCGTACTTTTTGTACTGCGTTAAGGGAGAATGAAATGGGTACTCCAATATCCGACCAAAACAAAATAGATGCCTGTAACGACCTTGGCGGCATCATTGTTCCAACTCACATAAAAAGAAACTTCAAACAAACAAGTACAATCTTAGACGTCGGTGCTGGCTGGGGAAAGTATAGACGCCTCCTACCCGAATATACCAACATAGACGCCTGTGAAATATGGTTACCATATATCGAACAAGAACAACTCTATAACCAATATCGTAAGGTATACCACGATGACATCTGCGGGTTACACATTGACTGGTATGACGCTATCATCATGGGTGACGTCTTTGAACATATTGCAAGAGAGAACGCAGTTGAACTGCTCAAGAACTTAGAGAATAAGTGCGCTCAATTATACGTTGTTGTTCCTTACCAATACCACCAAGGTATGGTTGACGACAATCCTTTTGAGGAACACTTACAGGACGACATAACAGATGAAATAATGCGGGAGTTTTACCACATGAAACTCTTAGCTAAAGATGATACAAAAGGGGTATATATAAAGTGAAAATAGTTATTACTGGTATAGCTGGCACGATTGGTATTGCCTTTACAAAGTTACTGCACGATAAACACGAACTAATAGGTGTTGATAGGAACGAGCAGAATGTCGCTCGACTACTCAAGGACTTTGATATACCAGTAAGACTCTGTGACTTTGATGAGTTTGACTTCAAGAATCAAGAAATTGACCTTGTTATCCACCTTGCCGCTTTTAAGCATATAGACCTATGCCAGAAGCACGTAACGGCTTGCGTAACTAACAATGTTATCAAGACACAGAAACTATTTGAGAACGCTCACAAGAATGATGTGGACATTCTTTTCATGAGTACTGATAAAGCCGTAGAACCGTCGTCAATGTATGGTTATTCAAAAGCTTTAGCCGAGGGTATGGCATTAGAATACGGCGGTTGTTTCGCTCGTAGTGGTAATGTCATGGACTCTAATGGCTCAGTATTACAGATATGGGATGACGCTATAGACAAGTTATTACCCATCACAATTACCCATAAAGACATGCGACGGTTCTTTATTACTCCAGAACACTTAGTAGAGCGTATATGGGAATTGTATTTATCAGGTGTTAACGTGATAATACCAGAGATGGACTTAGATATATTATTAGTAGATTTAGCTAAAGAAAAACTAAAAGCCCACGGCTATACCCCAGAAAACTACCCAGGCGGTATTCAGTACACAGGTCTACGCCCAGGCGAGAAACTAGTGGAGAAATTACAATGAAGATTGGAATTGTAGGTGCAGGAAAGTTGGGTATGCCAGTAGCATTGGCTATTGAGAGTAAAGGACACGAAGTAGAAGTTTATGACATTAACCCCGCAACAAGCGGTTACTTAGACGGTACTATACCTTACCCACACCAAGAAGAGGGCATCGAAGAACTCCTCGCCAATAACCACGTGAAAGCCGCTGAGAGCATAGGAGAACTGGTTGCTGGCAAGGATATTGTCTTCTGTGCAATCCAAACACCCCATGAGGAGCGTTTTGAGGGTACTACACGGCTTCCAGAAGATAGAGCCGACTTTGACTACACCTTCCTCAAACAAGCTGTTACAGACATCGTAGATGCCTCAGAGAAAACGACACTAGCTGTTATATCAACTTGCTTACCAGGCACTTATGAGCGAGAGATTAAACCACTCTTAAACGACAAGATAGATTATGTCTATAACCCACTCTACATTGCTATGGGAACAGTTGTTATGGACTACCTACACCCAGAGTTTGTACTCATAGGCCAAGAAAGTCCTGAAGCAGCAGATAAACTAGCCAATTTCTACACAACCATTAACAATAAACCACACGTTGTTACTGACATTACAACTGCAGAGGGTATTAAAGTGTCATATAACACTTGGATTACGGCTAAGACTGTTATTGCCAACGCTTGGGGTGAGATGTGCCACAAGACTGGTATGAACTTTGATGATATGTATAAGGCTTGGTCACTCGCCACAGACCGTCTTATTAGTCCACGCTACATGAATGCTGGGATGAGTGATGGTGGCAGCTGCCATCCAAGAGACAATATTGCATTATCCCATATATCCAAAGAAGTGGGTATGTCTCATAACTTATGGGAAGACCTCATGTCAGCAAGAGAAGACCACGTAGACTGGCTTGCACAATTAACCCTAGACAAAGCTACAGAAGAAGAGCTACCTATAGTTATCTTAGGTCGCTCATTTAAACCAGAGACTAATATAGAGACCGGAAGTGGGGCTATATTACTAGCAAACATGCTCAAGGAAAAGGGCGCTCACCCACAACATTACGAGGACTTAGAGGGTCTGCCACAAAAAGCAGTCTACTTTATAGGTACTGCTCACGAACGCTACAAAGATTTTAAGTTTCCTAACGGTTCTGTAGTGTTGGACCCGCATGGTATCATACAAGATAGAGATAATGTTACAATTATTCGTGTAGGAAGAACATAAAAGAGGAAAATAAAATGATTTCAGTAGACAGAGTAATACCAAAAAGCTTACAGGCGAGCTACTCAGGCAGAAATAGTGGTTCAAGTAAAGACTTCTATGCTCATACTAAGGGACAGTCTGCATCTGGTAAGACGAAAGCTGAAATAGAGAGTGCTTGGCTTATTGCTAAAGGCGGAAGTGGTGCGAGCCTTAACGCTCAGTGGGGTTCATATCTCGCTACTAAAGGCTTTACAACTGGCACACTTAAAGAGAGAATGTTGGCTTTTTTTAGAACAGGAACACAGGCATAGGTTAAACAAATGACCGAAGAAGAAATAGCACAAAGTCTAAAACAAAACTTACCACAAGAGGCAGAGTTTACTCCCCCAGCACCAGACCCAGTTAATACTGACCAAGTGCATGGCAATATCCCATTTAGGCTTGATGATATAGCTCAATATAAACTACATGATTTCTTTGGCGCTAAGTATAGACCAACTGACGAAATATCAGTCCAGCAAATTAACTATATATATGAGAATGTGGCTAAGATGGTAGATACCCCAGAGTACGGTTTTGTAGTATCTAAAATTAGAGAACTAGAGCGCTTAATAGGCACATCTAATAGTGAACAACGTATCTTTAAACTCTACCAATGGATAAAGTTAGACAACCTTCGTCGCAACATTGAGGCTGAAATGGGAGCGATAGCGTAATGGCAAAAGGTAACGTAGTCCCTACCCTCGTCGCTGCAGAACACATTGGTCCCAGTGATACTGGTGATAATATTGAAGCGAAACGAGTTGCTAATTATATCTGGAACGGCTCGTCATGGGAGAGAGACACTGGTGGCGGCAGCTCTAGTGGTGGTTCTACTGAGGCCGCACAAGATGAACAGACCGACATTCTCAACCTCATATCTTCCGCAGTCCAGGCCATTGCTAGCGCAAAGGGTATAGCTGCCGACTTGCGTGTAACCGTTCTAGGTGGCGCAATCACCATATCGTCAGGGACTATTACTACTGTGACAACTGTCACAACCGTAGCCTCTGTTACCAACATGGTCAGTATAGGTTCACAACCAGCAGCCCAACTTATCCCGTCTAATCAGAATCAAGTAGCAATAATGTCTAATATAAATAATGTCGTTTAGGAGAAATGATGAATACTAACAACAACGTACCAATTTTACACAGGAAAGAATGGCAGATGATGACACCTGCGCCCGTTACTACAGCGGCAGCTATGTTTGTAATATCACCAGGTTCAGGCTACAGAGACATAGCCATGTATGTTACCTCCGCTACAGTTCAGTATATTTACTCGCATAATGATGACGGTTTTGCACAAACTCCTTCCGCAGCTCTCGCTGGTACATTCGGTGCTGGTGCTTGTGGGGCTTATTCTCCTTGGTCTATTACGTACACTGCTAACGGCGGAACGACTACAACCGTTACGGTAGCGGCAGCGACTCATAATATAACTAGTTATGCTGAAGGTGAAACGATTGAGTTTATATCTTCTGGCACTAACACTGGATTAAGACGAAAGATTGTTAGCGTCAGGAATGATGCAGGTGCAGGCACTATTACATTAACAATGGATGCTGCTGTAAATACTGCTGTTCTCAACACACACACCTTTAGACTATCTACTGGCCGATTCTTTGTAATGAGTGCTGGTACTACCGCAGCAGGTTCATGGAAAGTCTTTGATAAATCTACATTCGCATGGCAATCTTCACTCTCTACTACTAACTTACCTGGAACATGGGGAACAGATGGTAAGGCAGTTTGTACAGCTAGACACGCTAACGTAGAAGCCAACGGAACGGCTACATCTGGTTCAACCACTACTTTAGTAGACTCAGCCCAATCATGGGATGTTGACGAGTTCGCTGGACTCTGGGTGATGATTATAGACGGCACTGGCGAGGGGCAAATGGTAGAGATTACCTCCAACACTTCAACTACCTTAACTTTCTCAGCCATAACAACAGCTCCAGACGCTACCTCTGTTTACCAGATAACCGCAGGAAAGCCAGGCTATGCAATCGGAGTCGCTACAAGTGGTTCAGCTACAACAATCGTAAACTCAGCTAAAACATGGACTTCTAACCAGTGGACAAACTACCAAGTAAGAATCCTATCTGGTACAGGCGTAGGTCAGATTAGAAACATCTCAAGCAATACTGGAACTACTTTAACAATTCCATCTGGCGCAACTATCGACTCAACCTCGGTTTACATAATCGAATCTAACGAAGATAATATCTACTTACTCGGTAACAACGCTGTAACGATGTATAAGTACTCAATCTCTGGTAATACATGGGCGGTTATGTCGCCAACCAACGCTAGAGGTGCAGCACCATCAACAGGTATGTGCGCTGCTTGGGTGGGTGAAACAGGCAACTCTACATGGGCGGATGAATCAGTTATCCAAGACGGTAGATATATTTACTCAATGCGTGGCGGTGCAGGAGCTTTAATAGACAGATTTGATATAGCTGGCGGAACAGCTGGGGCAGGTTCGTGGGCAGCAGTTACTTATATAGGTACAGAAACTTTCACCACAGGCTCAAGTGCTTTTCAATCTCAACAGTATTTATATATCAGAAAAGACGCTACAAACAGATTCTTCCAGTACGACATTGTTGGTAATGTGATGATGCCGTTCTCAACTAATATGTATACTGACGGTGCAGCCTTACTCGGTCAGAAGATATGGATTAAATCACTTGACTCAACTCACTCCGTACAGTGGGTATATTCACTAATGAACACAGGAACAGCCCTACATAGGGTGATGATAATCTAATGCAAATAGGACGACAACCATATCCATACTAGCTGACGACGACCTCAAAGAAACAACTATAGAAGCAGAAGCTAAGACCAAACCTGCTAACATGCCAAATATAGTTGTACCTGAAACTCCAGTAGAAAAGTAGAGACACTAACAGAAAAGTGATACAATTCAAGTAGTAAAATAAAAAGGCATATAAGTGGATTACCAAGACACATTAGACCAACAGAA
>ERZ724505.138-NODE-138-length-45268-cov-37.228629_pt1 | contig 45268 bp, 60 predicted proteins | sample MGYA00376038_ERZ724505 | MGnify/ENA primary metagenome ERZ724505 (study PRJEB28724, sample SAMN07190884) | wastewater metagenome | isolation source: effluent of sewage treatment plant in Hong Hong | place: Hong Kong | collected 2016-03-17 ... | reverse complement strand
TGCTTATGCTGCTGCTGATGCTGCTGCTTATGCTTATGCTTATGCTGCTGCTTATGCTGCTGCTGATGCTGCTGCTTTTGACGAGCAGAAAGAAAAGAATAAACAATTTTTGATTCAATGCATCACAGAATGGAAAGGAGAATAAATCATGAAAGAAGACGATAACACCTGGCAAGAGCTGCTGGCAGCTGACAAAGTTGCAGATGAAGCAGTTAAAAAAGCCACCGCTTTGTGGATGCAGCATTTTGTGTTTGTTTCTACCAAACGAGATATGCCACCTGGTGCTACTGCTGGCATGACAAGCTTGTGGAGAAACTGTGCAGTCGGCGAATGTTATCAGACGCAAACGAGTGTATATAGGAGAGTGAAATGATTGATCCAAGTAAACTGCCAACTGCTGTAATTCACTGGCCTTCGATAATGACAGTACCGGCTATTGTGACTGTAGATGAATTGACCGATGGCTATGCTATTGTGCGAAACTACGGCAAATTGCGGCTGACGGATCTATATGACATTGAAAACGAACAAAAAGTAAACGAGCTGTATAATCGTTTCCGTGCATGCAGAGAAGAATATATTGCGTTTCCTTCTATCGTGGGATGAGCCATGACAACAATCATAGCCCAACCAATCCACTGTAAACTGTCAGGAGTAAGAATTGCCACATTGGAATTCATTACTACCGCAGGCACAGTGCCATATCTGCGATCCTGGGAAGAAACAGTCTGTTATCATCCTGTCTTCGGGATGGATATGCAGAAACTGCTGGGACTTGCAAAGTCAGAATGGAAGAGAATCCACGAACTGCAAGATCCAGAATCAGTAGACACGACAGTGTTGCAAGTGTGTTATCTTGCTCTGCTGCATAGTCTACAAAGTGTGCGGCAAGACAGCCCCGCGTTACCTAGCTTTGAGATAGTTCAAAGCACTATGCCTGGCCTGTCCAATCTTGCAGCATGGAAGTTCTATCTGGAAAGTCACAGATTTCGCTTCCCAACACTGCACATCAGCGAGTTCAACAAGAACACAGACTTCAGTAATATCAGGGATTACATCTCATTGTGCTTTGACATTAAAGAAGACTATGAGACTAAGGTAAATGAGGCAGTAGAACGAGAAAAGGTGCGAGCGGCCGAGTTGGCTATGCAAGCACTGAAAAATACTTGGATAGCTCCGACAAGCAAGAAGATGTTGTTTCAATGGGTGAGAGCCCATCTGCCAGAAAAGTATCATCCAGATGCACAAGGCTGGCTAGGAACAATATTTCTTGGTAGCGACGCCACTGTGCTGGAGTTTACCAATGAAGATCTTGAATTGGCAGAAGAGATCATTCTATCTAGCTGTCCTCCGGGAACAGGAGTTTTGTTTGCAGTCAGAAAACGACTGGAACATCTTAAGACCGTTTGGTCACAACATTACGAGGCTTGGGAAATCATGGATGACGACGATACCGCGGAAAAAATCTTTGTTAACGGAGAAAGAGTGGCAACTCCGCATCCGGGCGAAGAGCCGAAGGAGAGAGCGTTTGAAAAGAGATGGCAGTTCATTCAGGCGCATGCTAAATGGACAATAGCAATGGGTAAGTGGAACAAGGAGAATGGGAAATGAATAACTGGTCATGGAATCCTGAGCAGCTGAAAGCTATTCAGAACGGAGTATATCGTAGATCTTTCTGTATGATTGGTGCAGCAGGAACTGGTAAGACAACGACATTGAAAGGCACGGTTAAAGCCATGCTTGAAAATCATGTCGTGCCCATGCTCAAAAGCAGCACAAACACCTTGATTGCAGGAACTCCTGGCATTGCATTTCTGTCATATACTCGTCGTGCAGTAAGAAACATTGCACGTCAGATGTCAGATGAGATGAAAGGTCATTGTCTCACGGTGCACAAGATTCTGGAGTATGCACCGGAATATTACGATGACTACAACGAGGAAGGCGAGCTAGTACAGAAGATGCGCTTTGCTCCGCAGAGAAACAGGTATAACCCTCTGCCTGCGGAACTCACAGATATTGTCATCGATGAAGCATCTATGTTGGATGTGGATTTGTATGACAAACTGATTGATGCTCTGCCAAATCCAGAAGCTGTCAGGTTTATCTTTCTTGGTGATCTGAATCAGCTGCCGCCGGTGTACGGGCAGAGTATTCTTGGCATCAAGCTGCTGGAACTGGAAATTGTTGAACTGACACGAGTTTATCGACAGGCTCTGGAATCTCCGATCATTGCACTGGCATTGGCGGTGAAGAACAATCACTTTGCAGAGTTCAACAAGAATGCTGTCGAGCTTTGGAATGCACCCAAGAATTTTGGTGTGCAGAAAGTGGATTCGCAGATTGTATTCGACCGTCCTGGCCGAGGCAAAGTAACTTTGATCCCGTGGAAAAAGCGTTGGGATCCAGAGTTCAGCTTGAAAGCTGTCAAAGATCGCATTCCTGTCTGGTGCGAACAAGGATTCTACAATCCTGAAGAAGATCTGATTCTTTGCCCGTGGAATCTTTGGTGCGATGAAATTAATCTCGCTACAGCCGATTACCTCGGTCGCAAAAGAGGTGTCGAAGTGCATCAAGTTATTGCTGGCTACCAGACATATTATCTGGCTGTCGGTGACAAGTTGATGGTGGACAAGCAAGATTGCATCATCCTCGACATCTACAAGAATCCAAAATACCTTGGCAAGCGCACGCTGGCACCTAGCAAGACGCTAAACCGCTGGGGAAAAGATACCAGTGCAGTGCAAGAGTACGAGATTGACAATGTAGATATTGATGATGCACTAGCCATGCTAGCTGATACCGATGTGACAGAGAGAACTGCACAAGCCAGTCACATCATGAAGATTCGAGTGTTGGATACTGAAGAAGAAGTGCTAGTAAGTACAGCAGCAGTCTACAATGCCAGCAAGTTTGGTTATGCTATCACTGTACATAAGGCACAAGGCAGTGAATGTCGCAGAGTATTCTTCATCACTGACTACTGCCATGCAGGATTGATGAGCAGAGAGTTGGTTTATACAGGAATTACGAGAGCCGCTGAAGAGTTGGTAATGCTGATGTCTCCGCAAGCATTGGCAAAAGCGGCCGCAAAGCCCCGGATTAAAGGGGATACTCTTGCGGAAAAGTTGGAGTTCTTTACCAAGCGCAACAGTGAAAGGATGGATGATAATGGCTAAGTTCTATGTAACTTACGGCAATGGAACCAAACAGGCACAAAAGTTTTCTGTTGTCGAGCGAGAAAACTATGAAGAAGCTCGTGACTATGTGTTTCGTGCGATTGGTCCAGCGTTTGCGTTCATTTATCACGAAGATGAGTGGAACTTGGGCAGCCAAACGCAAGCACAAAAGTGGGGACTGTCAGAGATTCCCCTGCAAGCCCATGAAAAATATTGAAGAGGAGATCATCGAGTTTATTAACACTGTCACAGTTGAGGATATTATCTGCATACAATGTAGAAAGTATCAGCTCAAGTATGGCGAGAAGCCCAGCTTTATTGCCGTCAACGTGACATTGGCTAGTAATCTCAAACACACCGAACTCTGCGCTCCAGTAATCGGATTCACTCCGTTAGCTGGGCAAAGAGAAGATGCAAGATATTTGATGCTCGGAGACGAGCAAGGAAGGTACAAGGAATTTCTATGAACACGCAACTTCATCCTCGCTGTGTTACTTTCCGTCCAATGATGACGGTGTTTCAATCTGAAGGTGCTGTATTCATGGCAGTAACTTATGACTGTCGTGACTCACAGACTGAGATGGCAATGAGATTGGCTTGCGCACTGTTTGACACTCCGATTCCTGGCTTGCCAAAGTATTTGCATCCGATGCGAGGAGAGCGACTTGCTATTCTGAAGCTCGATGAAACCCATCTAGGTTAACAAAGAAAGGAGCAACTTCCAAGTTTCGTGCCCCATTGACAAGCCCGGCCGAACCGGGTATCGTGCTAGTTCCCTGTCCCGCTGCATGTCGCAGCATTTTCAACCACTGAGAGAGTTACTTAAATCATGGAAGCTAATCAAACCAATTCCCCCGAAAACTTTGCTGACGCTGCTGGCGCTACTGATGCAGCAGCTCCCGTTGTTGTTCCCGGTAAGGAATTCAAGTGGTTCTTCAAGGCGGAGAATCTGAAGGATGAAAACGGCGAACCCACTGGTGTTAAGGGTCGCAAGCATCCCGATGTTGTTGCTACTTTGCCTGTTCCGTCTTTTGAAGAAGCAGTCGAAAAGGCGCTGGCAAATGAGAAGGTCAAGAAGCTCTTTACTGAGCTGATCGAAGACCTGATCTTCCAAGGTGGTCGCAGCCAGATCAATGCTTTCTTGGAAGCAAATCCCGAAGGTACGTTTACTGCCAGCAACTTCAATCTGGACAAGCTGACCATCGAATTCCTGTCTACCATTGACAAGAAGTCTCGTGGTCTGTGGAGCCCGGATGCTGAAGACATGAAGGCATTCATCGAGGATTACAAGACCACGATGACTACCACTGTCGGGTATGATGCCAAGAAGGTTGGTATCCACTGCAAGAACTTCGAGAAGGGTCTGCTCAAGATCAAGGGCGACAAGGCTATTCTTACCAAGCTGAAGGACATCATGGTTCTTTATGCTGCCAACTCTACCAACATGGAAGAGAATCAGCCGACTTACGATTGGCTGCAAGCTCGCATCGAGCGTTGGCTGAAGGTCGAAGAGAAGGTTACTGTCGACGCGTTCTAAAGAACTCCGCTCCGCTGAGAACATTATCTAGAGCGTGAGTGAACTTGCTGGGCAATCAAGTAAAACGGCCCGTCCAATTCACAAGGAGAAACTTACATGGTCCCTACTGTTGGTCGCATCGTCTGGTTCTATCCTGGCGAAGACAGAGAGATTTTCGCAGGAGAAAAGAAGTACCTTGGTGCAATGGTCCAAGAAGTGATCACCGAGGATATTGTCACTGTCACTGGTGTAGATCTTGATGGTGTACCTTTCTGGGCTGAAGGAATTGCTTTGTTTGATCCTTCAACTCCTGACCTTGATCCTGACAGTGGTGGCTATGCAACTTGGATGCCGTATCAAGTAGCTCAAGCTGCGAAGGAGTCTGGCAAATGATTCGCACCAAGAAGTATTATCCTGCTCCTAATCCGATTGGCAATCGTTACAGCGAAAGAGATCGTATTACTCTGCGACAAGCTGTCGACTTGATGCAGGACATTCTCAAGATTGTTCCTTCCGAAGTCCAACAAGAAGTTTATATTGTTGGCTGGGATAAGATCGCCATCTACGCAGATCAGCAACTGTCTCCGGCAGATCTGATTGAAGAGAAAACAAAGTTGTTGGCGAAACTGGCACAGCGGATGCAACAGCCGGATTTTGCTAAGGAAGAAATCACCGAGGTGCTGCAAAAACTGCAAGAAATCCGGTGAAGTAAGCTCCTGAGCAGGAGGGTAAAAGGCTCCAAGATTTTTTAGAAAAATTTCCCTAGGCTGTTTTTCTAAAAAGTCTACATAGACGCCATACATAAATGTCAGCATCCATCAAGCATATATATGATCTCCTGTTTTCCAAACAGAAGGTTACTATATCTTTCCCTTCCAGAAGGGCGGCAGAGAATCTCAGGATAGCGCTACATAAACAGCATAGTCAAGCTGTGGCAGTGGAGCTAACCTCAGATTCTCTTTGTCTTGATTGGAATGCAAAGGAATCTACTGGTACTTTCTGGCTTGGACAATCCCGCAAGAAGGCGGCAAACTATTTTCAGATTGTCTCACATGAGCCAGTACAAGAAACTGTGGCAGAAGATCCAGAAAGCGGAAGCTCCTGTCAGAGTGAGGTGTCCGGCGGGACATCAAGCGACATTGATACAAGCAGTCAGGCAGTACAAAGCCAAGGTGAATGTCAATAGGAAAGCTATGGACTTGCCGGCTTATGGTATGCTGAAAGTCAAAGTTGTTGGTGACATGCTGGAATTTGAACTTAGTTACAATGGAGATCAGTTTTGACTTACGACCCAATGGGCAAATTCAACAAGCAAGTTGTTGATGCCAATATGAAACAGATGCTAGACAGACAGAACGACACAGAGCGTAAGCGTATGCTGAAAGCTTTGCGCGAAGACATGGAAGCATTCAATGAGCGCAAAGCCAAGCTAGATGCTACTGCGCCAGATGAAACTTCTGCTGGTGGCGACAAGAAACTGGCGGACAACCAACAGCACAAGCCGGTAGAAGCTAATGCCCACATCAGCCAGAAAGTTTACCTGTTTCCTGAAGAGTACAATGCTCTGCGCAGGGAACTGGAAGAGAACTATCCTACATTCTTTACCTCTGTCAATCCGCACACTGGCGTTTCTCCTGCTCATGCAATGGTGTTCGATGCTCCTGCTTTCATTGGTATGTGCAATGGCGTGCTAGACATGACAGTGCAGTTTGACACTGAGAATGTGGCAGGAATCTGCAAAGAATTTCTTAACGGGTTTCGTAAACTTCGTGGAGTTAGTGAACTATGAGCGTTGACACTTTGGAACTTGCAAAGCTTGATGTGCTCGGTAGATTGGAAGCCATCGAAAAGCGGCTGAAGGAACAAGATCCTGATCTGCCAATCCATATGTCTACCATCCACAAGACACTTCTCACTCACGAAGAACTTGTTCATGTGGTGTTGACAGATGCTAACATCCACACATACATGGCTGCCATGCAGAAGTACAAGAACATTCAACTGGTAGCGGAGGCACAAAAGTCTCGCAGCCGGAAGAAGCAGGATGCTGACGACTTCTGAAATCAAAACATACAAACGAAGACAGATCAACGATTGGGTGCATACATGGACATACCTAGTAAGGAATCCAAAAGTAAGAGCACCAGGCCCTTACGTGCTAACTGGGATGTTAGAGTTTCTTCCAATGGGAAGACCGGCGCATCCAGTGTTGACAGGATTCTTTGCGTACATGCTAAGATATCCTCACAGCATGAATAGAGTTGGCTGTCTTGTTAGATCAATCACCTGTACGTGCCCCTGTGTAACAGAGCCGGAATGGCAGTACGCTAAATACATACTGGATACATACTATGCAAAATGACGAAGCATTTGATTTGCTTGCCAGTGTAGATGTCACAGACACGATAACTACATATGGCTCAACAGCGGATAAAGCCTATGACAATCTACTTCGGTATCATAACGTTACTAGCTATAGTCAACGTAGTATCCTACATCGCTGCCCTCGTAAGTTTCAGCTGGCTAAATACAGAGCAGCGGAAGATAACAGCAGAGACTTTGCTTTGCCTAATCTTCATTTCTGTTTTGGTCATGCTGTTGGTGCTGGCGCACAAAATTATCTCTTGACCAAAGATCTGAACCAAGCTATCTTCAATGGCATGATGGCGTGGCGGGCAGATTTTACAGAGCGGTGGGACAAGAAAAAGAAATCTCTGTGGGAAGCAGTCATTGCCATCGAGAAGTTTGCAGAATGTACATTCCTTGATGACTGGGAGTTGTTGATTCTGCCAAATGGCAAACCAGCGATTGAGCTTTCGTTCTCGCTGCACGCAGACAATGGCTTCAAAGACTATGGGCACATTGACATTGTGCTCAAGAATAAATACACTAGCAAGCTAGCTATTCTGGAACTGAAAACTGAAGGTGGTACAGAGCCGGAAGAAGCCAAGTATGCAAACAGCAATCAAGCCTTGGGATATGGTGTCATGCTTGATGCAGTGTTTCCTGGGTTGACAGATTACACGGTGTTGTATTGTGTGTACTCTGCTACATCTAGAGAGTGGGCACTGTTGCCGTTTGACAAGACTACAACTCACAAAGCTGAGTGGGTAAAAGACCTATTGCTAGATCACGGAGTCATGCAGACGTATGAAACAATTCGTTTCTATCCCAAGCGAGGAGAATCTTGTTACGATTTCCGCACGCGATGCGAATTTTTCGGGGAATGTGATCTCGTTCCTAGCGATAAGTTGCCTATACTTGCAGCTGAGTTGGAAGCTGAGAACCCAGACTACATTATCTCTTTGGATTCTGTCATATCGTCGCAACTTGCCTTGGGAGAAAACTAATGGCTCTGTCTCTGAAACAAAGACAAGCTCAACTAGCAAGAGCAAAGAAACCCAGTGGTCACGGAACTAGGGTATTGGCTGTCATCCGTAAGCTACAAGAAGGCGAAACAAATCCTAAGATCATAGCACAGAAATTGGACTGTGGTCTGGCTTGTGTCAATCGTTGGCTACGAGAATTGCAAACCTGGGGATTGGCAGATATTTGCGGTAGCACACCGCCTACATGGTCTGACGGAACTATAAGACACAATGGCGGACAAAAACAGTATCTGTGGAAACTTACAATCAAGGATATCAAATGAAACTCAGTGAGTTCAAAGGCAGCGAAGCTCGCCACATTCTAGTGTATGGTCCACCTAAGACTGGCAAGACAGAGCTTGTTGGCAGGTTGGCTAAGAACTTCAAACTGTGGTGGTTTGATTTGGATGGTGGCGCAAAGACCTTGATGTCTCCGCTTAGCGGGGCTTACAGCTTTATTGACAACATTGTATACTTCCGTATTCCTGACACTCAACAGTTTCCTATTGCTACGGAAACCATGTTGAAAGTTCTCAAAGGCGGAAGAATGGCAGTATGCCATAAGCACGGCAAAGTTGAATGTCCTGCCTGCAAGAAAGATGGATCTCCAACGACCGAGATTTGTCTTGATGAGTTCGACAACAAGAAAGATATTTTGGTGCTGGACAGCTACACACAGCTTATGGATTCAGTAACCAATTGGATTCACAAAGATGCGTTGGCCAAGGATGATTGGAACAACATTAAGAGCAGCTACGATGACTACGCAAAACAAGGTAGTATATCTGATAGATTTGGGAGTGTTATACAAAATGCATCTTTCAACACCATCGTTATCTCCCACGAAATTTTGTCTGAGCTTGAAGATGGTACCAAGAAAATCGTCCCAATCGGCGGAACAAGAAACAAGTCAGCCGACTTCGGGAAGTATTTCGACGATATCGTCTACACAGAAGTAGTTGGCGGGGCCTTCAAAGCATGGGCGCATCAAGCAGATAAAAGTAGAATCGTTATTGGTTCAAGGACTGGCAAGAAACTGCAAGATGCAAAGGGTGTTCAACTTGGGTTGGAGGAACTGTTCAAATGACTAGGGATAAAAGTAACGAAGTGTCGAAGGCTGCTGTGCCTATTACTACTGAGATGATTCTCAAAGAACGAGGCAGCAGATATGGTAGTTTCGCAGATAATGCACGAGTAAGTCAAGAACTAACAAAGATCGTGCGTAACGAGCAAGAAAATAGAATCAAGCGAGGTCAACTTCCTCTGACTTGGTATGAACTGGAAGCACTGGAAATGATCTTCCATAAGGTTGCACGAATCGTATCTGGTAATGATGCATCCTATGCAGACAACTGGGATGACATTGCTGGATATGCCCAACTTGGGAAAGTTCCCCGCTAAGGATAGTTGCGTTAATACTATCCATCTTCGTTAATAGGTATATACATACATCATGGCTACTGACAACTCACAAGCTCTTGACCTTTTGGACATGGACTTCGAGGCAATCGAAGACGTTCCTGGCTTTGACGTACCGCATAATGGAGACTATCGTCTTCGTCTGTCTGCGGAAGTCAAGAAAGTCGGGGACAACCAATGTCTTGAGGTTGGCTACGAGGTGATGGAAACGCTGAAAAAGAACAATGATGCTGATCCTGATGCTGTCCCCGGCACCAAGTTCTCTCAGTTGTTTTGTCTGCAAGGTGATCCAGAGAAGGTGAAGAAAGCTCTGGGATATGCCAAGCTCCTGCTGAAGCCGATTGGCGAGAAGGTCGGAGAAGGTAATCTCATGGTTCTTGTTCGCGATCATCTTCCTGGGATGGTTGCTACCGCGACTGTCAAGCGTCGTGCAGACAAGGAAGATCCTGAGAAGTTCTACCCTGCCGTCAAGAATCTGATGAAGGAGTAACAGCAACAGGGCCGGATTGACCACAAATTGATCCGGCCCGCCTGCCAAACTATCATGGCTGAACCATACATTCACGTAACAGTTACCAAGACTCATGAACCTGTGCAGGATATTCTGCATATCGGCATGAATCAAACAGCTGCTGTGCAACTCAAAGATCTGCTGGCTCGTGCATTGAACTGTCTGCCTCACGACAAATACAAAGATTGGTATGAACTTGCTGAAAGGCTGGATGAGTACAGCAAACGTAATCCACGACAGACAACTATGTTTAACGAGTACGGTGAAGGATTTCCGCGATGAAAGCATTTATCTACGAAGGAGATATTTATCTCCGAGTTATCCCGGTTAAGCGCATGTTCCAATCTACGATGGTGCATGACGTTGTTACTCGTGGCGATGTCTTTGCTGTGCGAATGAAAGACTCTTCGTTCACTGTTGTCCCTGGCTCTGCAAACGTCATCCATCTTGACATTGAATTCACAGTGGCAGAAAAGGGATGAAACTTCTACTTCTTTCTACGCCGGCTGATGATTCTTACGTAGAAAGATTCCAGCGGCTGCCATCATTGCGTGGTCATAAGATCCTCCGATCTGTTAAGACCATCGACAATGTGGTAGCCTTGGATCGTACATGCCAAGCTAACGGCATTGAAGGTATCTTCTGTACGCAAGCCGATGCGCTTGCTAGGATATTGGAAGATACACCAGACTACATTAAGCCGGACAATCGCAAGAAGATTACTCTCGACAATTACTGCGGCAGTGTGCTCAAGCTGCGCAGCGGTATAGAGGTAGTCATTCTAAATCCTCTTGAGCGCCTGCGCACGGTAGCAGAAGAGAAGTTTGTAGTTGACCGATACCTTAGTAAGCTGACAAAGCGGGCTAGCTGGTATCAACAAACTAAATTTCAGTGGCACGAAGTCACACTAGATAACCGTGAAACTGCTCTCTCTGAGATCGCTTCTGCGTATCTCTGTGCTATCGACATTGAAACTCCTTGGCCGCAAGATAGTCTGCGGACCATGCGATGTGTAAGCTATACAACCTACGATCCCAAAATTCATAGCACTCGCAGCTGGGTAGTTCCTTTTGATCAGACGTGGCACTGGAACTTTATCAAGCAAGCAAACGCTAGCGACTCACGGAAGGTATTCCAGAATGGACTGTTCGATAATTCCTATTTCCTCCGTTGGGGTGCACCAGTTAAAAACTACTTTTACGATACTTTCCATCTGTTCCATAGCTGGCTGGCTGAGTTGCCTAAGACTTTGGATTTCATTGCGTCGTTCGCGATTCGTGATATCCGCTACTGGAAGCAAGACGGGAAGACTGGAAACCTTCAAGATCTTTATCGCTATTGCGCTCTTGACGGCTGGGCTACTATCAATTGCCTACTCAGTATTCTCTCTGAATGTCCTGATTGGGCAATTTCAAATTATACCGATCATGAATTCCCACTTGTGTTCCCTTGCATGAATGCTGCGATGGAAGGTCTGGACATGGATGTCGAAAGATTCCAGCAGATTGCCATCAAGAAAGAGAAGCAAGTTGAAGAACTTCTTGCACGTATTCGGTATTTGGTTGCTTGCCCTGATTACAACCCAGGAAGTCCGAAGCAGAATAGTAATCTGTTTACTCTGCTCGGCTGCGGTGATCTTATCAAACAGGATCATCTCAGTGACAGAGAAAATGCCAGTCGAGGAACCGGCAAAATCCCAACCCAAAAAGCAAAAGCGCGTCATCCGTTAAACAACTTCTTGTTGACTCAGATCGAGGATTACAAGAAGGAACGCAAGCAGTGGGGTACTTACTTTGATGAATCCAAGCTATGGTTCGGAAGAGCCTATTACAGCATTAACCCTGGAAAGACTGATTCCGGACGGGCAAATAGCGAAGAGTCTGCTTTCGACTGCGGATGGCAGATACAGAATGTTCCACGCGACGACTTGTCGTTTAAGGAATGCGTACTTGCTCCTCCCGGATGGTACATTGCTGAAGCTGATAAAGCTCAATCAGAAGCACGATGCGTTGGATATCTTTCAGGTGAAACAAAGCTCATCGATCTTGTCGAATCTACGCACGATTATCACTCATGGAATGCCTCGGCATTCTTTGGCGTACCCTATGAAAAAATCTTCCAAGAAGCCTGCGAAGCCAATGGGTTCAAGCAGAAGACTCTTGACAAAGCTCTTCGTGACCTATCGAAAAGAACTAATCACGGTGCTAATTATAACATGGGTGCTGCAGTCATGCTTGATACTATGGGTCCGCTTAAAGTAGCTCAAGCCAAAGTTACTCTTAAGCTGCCGTCATTCATGCGACTGTTGGATGTCACTGCCCACCTACTAGCACAGTACGACAAGACCTACCCAGCTGTACGAGGAAGATGGTATGCTCACATTATCTCGACTGTTGAACGCACCGGAATGCTTGTATCCCCATTTGGTTGGGTACGACGAATATTCGGAGATCCGAAGAATAACAAACAAGATCTTAACAGCATCGTTGCGCATGGACCACAAAACCTCTCCGTTGCTGTTATTAACCGAGAATGGTACAAAATCTGGCGTGCAACTGTATACGGAGATCTCGTGGGCAGAGTTAGAATTAAAGCTCAGATCCACGATTCGCTCCTATTTATCTACCGCGCATTGCCAGATGCTCAGAAAGTTCTTGCAATGATGGATACTAAAGTTCAAGTAACCGGGTCGGATGGAGTAACCCGTACCATGTTCATTCCATCTGATCTTTCAACTGGCGAGAAACCCACTCGCCGCTGGAGCGAATTGAAATGAGCGACTCATGCAACAACAACCAGACTTGTTCGAACTCTACTTCGACCTCCAAGCAGGTACTGAGCCGCCTGCAATCTTCCATCGTTGGGCGCTTGCGGCATCTATTTCAGCTTGGCTTGGAAGACAGTGCTGGTTCCCGTTTGGTTCAAGAAGAATTTTTGCGAACCAGTATGTCATGTTTGTTGGAGACCCTGGCAGCAGAAAGAGCACAGCAATCAGAGATGCCAGAGATATTGTTCGCAGAGCTGGGTACACGCAGTTTGCTGCGAAAAAATCAGGGAAAGAAAAATTCCTTGATGATCTCATGCGAGGTATGGGGAATGACGACGAAGAGGCCCCAGACATCGAAGCCTTCTCGGTTCTCGACACGGACCAGAAAACGGCTAGAGAGTGCTTCATAGTTGCTGACGAGTTCAATGTGTTTCTTGGTAGATCCAATCTGGAGTTCTTGGAAATACTTGGAGACATGTGGGATTGGGATGATGAGGTAGACTTCTGGAAGTATGCACTGAAGGGTAGCAAGTCTGCAAAGATATGGCAGCCTACAGTGACTATCTTGGGAGGTAACACTCCTACTGGCTTTACCGAATGCTTTCCTGCTGCATCTATTGGGCAGGGATTCATGAGCAGAATGATACTGATCTATGGGGAATCTACAGGCAGAAAAATAACTATTCCGCCACCGCAAGATGATGCCAAAGTATTCAACATTCTGAAGCTATTGTTGGATATAAGGCAGAAGTTGCACGGACCAATGAAGTTGCAATCACAGGCGCTACACGCGCTTGACATGATCTACAAGTCTTGGCCTGAGCTAGATGATCAACGCTTCAAACATTACTCTACCAGAAGATTCAACCATTTAATCAAGCTGAGCATGATACTTGCTGCAGCGAGAGTGTCTCAAGAAATAACCGTAGCGGATATAACTCACGCAAACACAGTCTTGGCCTTCGCAGAGACTCAAATGCCTAAAGCGATCGGAGAGCTTGGAAAAGCGAAGAACGCTGAAGCGACGAACAAAGTCATGCAGGCACTTTACTCTACCAAAAGACCTCTCACTGCTCAGGACTTGTGGCCGACGGTGCGATTCGATCTTGAAAAGATCACAGACCTGTCTCAAATACTATCTAATCTTTCGCAAGCTGACAAGATCCAGGTTATTGAGTTACCAAATAGAAAGCACGGATTTCTGCCGAAACAGAAAATGATAGGCAGGAATGTGTTGTATGTAGATCAAAGTTATCTCAAAGGAAAGGAGCTTCCATGAAACGTGGTTGGCAGTGGGGCAAACCTCACTTCCTTTATGTAGACGGAGAGTGGCAGATAGTCTACAAGAACAGCAGGTATATCAATCGAGTAAACCCATCTGTTCGAGGAGTGTGGGAATACTTTCTTTGGGCAACAACTGGAAAGCAAAGGCAATGAATCTTTTTAGCGGATTGAAAGGAGAAGGTCTACGCCAAGAATGCTGTGACCATGAATGGGAACTTATAGACGAGTCGTTTAGCCATGAGTTTGGCACTGAGATGGTTTATTTTCTGCGATGCATAAACTGTCATCTAGAGAAACCTGCCGAAGCTAGCGATTTGTACTATGACGAAGACTACGGTCCCTACGACTATCTAGAGTAAACATGGAAACTTTCATTCAACCAAAAATCACCGGCTATCGTCAACTGAGCGAACAAGAAGTCCGTCTCATGAACGAAGGTAAAGCATTGGCAGAGCAAGTTGGTGAGTATATTTCTAAGTTGCGTACTTACGCAGACGTATCTCGTCAGACAGCAGTTACTCAACTGACGCCACCTCTTGATCAACGTTGGATTTCTATCGGCGCCACGCAACTGCAACAAGGTTTCATGGCAGTCATTCGTGGCATTGCTCAACCAACAACATTCTAAGGAAATCATTATGAGATCAGGTCCCAAACAAACTCTTTCCCACTTCCTGCAGCAACGCGAGTTTATGGTTGCTATGGGAAAGCGAGTGTCAGTGATTCCAGGAGACACACTAAAAGATGATCTAGATCTAGCAGTCAAACTGATTCAAGAAGAAGTCAACGAGGAACTGCTGACTGCTGTCCGAGATTTCTCAAATCCGCAATTTGACAAGACTGCGATGTTGATAGAGATTCTAGACGGCGCAGTTGATGCTGTCTATGTGATCTACCAACTCTGCAACACTCTAGGGCTTCCCTTCGACGAAGCATTTGCAGAAGTCCACCGTTCCAATATGGCAAAACGCTCACCAGATGGAACAGTGCACTATCGAGAAGATGGCAAGGTGTTGAAGCCTCCCGGCTGGACACCGCCAAATATCAGGGCAATTATTGAACGACATTCCTCTCAAAATGAGGGCCATCTTTGAAATTCTTGAAATGTCCTCCCCACCGATTTAGCGGGTTTAGCGATTCCCAATAGTTTCCCGCATCTTCAATCTCGGAAACCACAGTAATCGGTTTTCCGTCGATGAAGAAATTCAAATCAATGGCCAGTCGCCTTAAGTGGTTACTGGCCATTGTCTTTGATTTGCCTTGTTTGAAGTAGATTTCTTGCTGTTCAGGACTTCTCCAAAGTTCCCCGCCAGTAACTACATAGCCTTTCTGTTCGCAGAACCAGATCAGTTTGGCTACATCACGAAGAAATTCCCATTGGTGTTGCACCAGAGAAGTTGACATCATTGTCCTTCAAGATCATCAAGTGGGTCGGCACCCATAACTTCCAGCAATCTTTGGCCGGTGGGTGACCTGTGGGCTTCCATGACTTTGTTGACTACCGATTGCTTTGCGTCTTTGTTCCAGCGTTGCAAAGCTTGGGTATATCCTTCTACTTTACCGCCGATAGCTGCGTATCTGCCCATAAGATCTAGTTGATCCTCAGCAGTCATAGAGCCATCGCGAATCTTTTGTTTGACTGCTGTCCCCAGCTTTTCGATTCTATCTCGATCGTTGGCTTTGTACGCATTCAGCCTATACATGTGATTCAGTGCCAGACTTTCATCCATCGGTTTAGCACCAATCAACCTGCTAGCTGACGCTATAGAGATAGCATCGTTATTGGCTGCAATCACACCTCCCTTGCTAGTGGTACTGTAACCTTGCAGCACTTGAGCAAATCCAGCTAGCGGGCGAGACACTCCATTATGCTCCAGGCCGAATAGCAGAGATGAGCTGATATCTGCTCCATTAACTATCTGCTTACCTGACCCATAGATAGCACTGACGACTCGTGTCAATCCTGCTACCACTGGAATCTCTGATGGATTCATCGGGTTTGGCAAGATAGTAATATGACGAGGATTCAAATCTCCGCGAGTATAGAGTGCTGGTGCCTTGTCAGAGAAGATAGGCAAAGCTGAAGCTGATCCATACATCAGCCAATCGCCCCATTCTTTACCAGCAAATCTCACCATTGAAGAATAAGCATCATGGTGTTGCTCGTTGATCGAAGCATTGCCAATCAGATGCGTGTTGATCGCGTCAAACATTGGCAAGCCGGATAGTCCAAACATCGTGGTTTGCAAACTTCCTGCGATTGCAAGCGTTCTGGCATCTTTATTTTCGATATGTCTGAACAGCTGCTGCAGCAAGTTAAATTGATATGTCTGGAAAAGGCTAAGTGCTGCGCCGAGCGTGCCCTGGAATGCAATTGGTCGTTGAGACGCGACATAGTTTCCTTGTACACGGTTGGTAAAGATTTGCATGAACGTATTCTGTTCAGCTTCTTTCATCAGCCCTTTGCTTACCAGCGGATCTGTGATCTGACGCATGATGTCAGAAGATACAAATCTGGTAAACTCTTCAGCCCAGTTGTTGCCGGTGATTGTAGCTCCCCGCTCTGTAGCTTTTTCTACTTTCTTAGCCCATTCGCTTCTGTTCATGTTTGGCAAAAGCGCCATGTCAGCAATCATCTCGTGGAACTGACTGGTAAGATTCTTGATAGTTCCAATGCCTTCATACCTGGCAGTCAGCAGCTTTTTATCCGCTCCCCAATAGTTTTGGATTGCTCTGCCGATAAGCCGCAGATTGCTAGGCACGGCGAACTCTTGGCCAGGAACTTTGACAGTCATCATTTGATTGATTTCCTGCCACACTTCTGGCTGCATCTTCAGCGAATTCCTGATGCTGCTGAGCTCTGTCATCAACATGCCAGGAGTAGCCAGCACGTTAACCATAGCGTTTGCCATATCAAGACGCAAACCAACAGTAGCAAGAAATCCGTTGCCTTTGGCAATTGCAGATTTCAGCAGATTACCGTTGCCGCCAACTTGCGCAGTAATGTACGCTTCTTGGTCCTTGAACGGACTACCAAGTCCAAGTCGCGTCATTTCTGCATTGGCTTCTTCAAAAGTCTTTTCGCCTCTACGAGCTTGCATGTATGCTCGTTCTGCTGCCTTGTATGCTCGCTGACCAAGAGAATCCACGAAAGCATTAGCGTCGTGCCAGAATGTATACTCAGCGTCTTTTGGTACATTCAGCAACAGCCTGATATGATCGCCAAAAGGATCATCAACTTTGCGAGCTTCCGACTTGCCGATATATTGCAACTTGCTCTTGCCTAGAGTAGTATAACGCTCGCTGAGAGATTTCAACTCGGCAATGAGATTGCTGTATTTCAGGCTAACTGCAGCCCTAACAAGTCCATCTTCTCTGCGACCAATGAAATCAACAAACTCGTTGATAACTGCGGTAGGTTCAAGCGTGGGCATGAAGTCACCAAGTTTGCCTTGTTTCCTCAGCGCGCTGTCAATGTCAGGAGAGTTCAAACCAGAAGCATATTCATAATCTCCCTTGGCTTTATGGTATGCGATGTTCTGGTCTTTGGTAATCACCTGCAAACTAGGATGATCTTTCTGTACAACATCGATCAGAGTTTTCAGCTCTTCAGGAGTTCTGGCAGTAATCATCGACACACCGCCCTCGGAGAATGCTCGACCTTCTACATCCCGAACAAAGGCAAAGTACGGATAGTGGCGAGTATTAACTGGAGGAATATAGAACTGGTCTGGGTGATAATTGATTGACTTACCAGCAGCAGCTGCCAGCACTCGATTCTTGGCATCCCATTCAGCATGCGTTCGCTGGTATTCCGCCAGAAAATCAAATGTGCTCTGTTTTTCAATGCCAATCTCGATAGCAGGTTTAGTTAGCTCGTCACTCGGTTGCCGCTTCATGTGCTCCCAATAAGCCAGATCCACTAGCCGTTTATTGTCCCTGTCAAGCACCATCTGATCTGGAGTTCTGCGTAGCTTGTTCATGATTGCGCCGAGTTCTAGATTCTTCTCAGTAATCACTTTAGCTGCTAACGGTTGTAGCGGAGACAGAACAGCGTTTCTGAATTCTGTCTGTGTCTGCTGAACTCCTTGGCCTGCAGATTGAATCACCCGCTTAAGCGTATCGAAATAATCTGCGTTGCTTGCACCAAAGAAACTAGGTCCTGCGCCAGCAGTTGATGCAGTAGCTGCGCTTGTAAGATCTGCAAAGCGAGTAAACGCTGAACCTAGAACTGCGGCAGATGCTGTGCTGGCATGACGTTCTGCATCTTGGATTCTTGCAGCATAAGCCAGTTGTCCGTCAGGGAACATGCTGGCAGCATTCTCCATGCCTTTTTTGTTATACAACAAAACAAGATTGTCCCGCTCAAGATAACTTGCCAGAGGACGCCAAGTAGCTTCATCTCGAAACAGTTTGGCTTTGTCCCAATCAGATTGTACTGCTTTCTCCAGCCAGCCGTTTTCGACATTCAAGATATGTTCTAGCGTTCTAGAGTCGATAGCTTGCGTCTTTGTAATCTCTTTAGCAAAGGCAATCTTCTGATCCAACACGAATGACCTCAGTGTGTTAGGATCTTCGATGACCATCTTTATGCCAGATTTGCCAATGACTGTGACGTCTCTGGTTCTTTGCTCAATAGCAGCAGATAGCAGAGAGAAGTCATTGCCTTGTATAGTGACACCTTCCAGATTCTTTTTCTGACTAGCCCACGCATGACGAGCAGTAATCTTCACACTGTCTTCGAGTTCCTGCTCGAACGAATGTTGAGAGAACTTAAACGTGTAGTTACCAGAAGTGATGCCTGTGGAAGTGATGCTGGCAGGAGTTAGCGGCCGTCCTGCTGTAGCCACGTCTGCGATAGTTCCCATCGCAGAATCTTGCACAGTGTTGCTTCTGACATGGTAAATCATCCGCAAATATTCATCGTCCGAGTGAGCATTAACTCGCTTGATTTTCTCGCTCAGCGGATTAACATGGAATTGTCCATCAGGCATGATAGCCACGTCAATGCCGTTTTTGAATGCATCATCCAGCGTGCCAAACTTCGGACCAATAACTGCGCCAGAAACATCTGACCAATCTCCAGTCAGCCGATATCCTAGCTGGTTATCCTTGATTCGCGTAGTAGTTACAGACTGCAGTGCTTCTTCCAGATTCTTGAATTTAGCGTTGGGCGAGAAGTAGATAACATCTTTGGCAAGATCAATGTTGGTGCCGCCCATACCTTGAACACCGTCAAGATTAAATAGCAGATCACCCAGCCGCTTACGGATAGCTTCTACTGGTTGATTGCCGTTGTAACCTTCTCTGGCAAGATTAGCAATACCTGCAGCAAACGACTTACCAACTGACGTGTCAGATTGAACAATGTTGGTGATTGCCGATTGGACTTTCAAGATGGCATGGTCTGCTGCTTCCTTAGACTTTTTATCTAGCAGATGGCCGATATCTAAATCAGTTGTGAGCTTCTTGCCATCGGCAGTGTAGTTGAAGCTGATCTTTCTTTCAGCCTTCAACAGGCTTTCTGGCAACTCCAATACACTGTCGATCACCTTGAATGCTGCATCACCAAAACTGACATTCAGTGACTCAAATGCTTTTGTCAGATCCGATTTTCGCAGTTCCTTGTCAATGGCTTGTCCAGCATTTTTGAAGATTTTGTTAGTAAACAATGCCTCAATACCGCCGCCAAGCACGCCACCAGCTAGTGCATTCTTGGTCATGTCCCAGAGAATATCACCAGCAGTTTCATCCTTCAGTGTCGGAGACTGAGACAACGCAGTAACTGCGCCAATCTCGAAGAATGCAGCTTGCAGTGTTTGGTCGGCAGTTCCCCACGCGATAGCCTTCAACTTGTTGGTATGCAGTGCACCAACTAGCGAAGGCCCAGAAGTTGCCATGTCTTCCAGACCTTTGGCTAGTGCTGCATTCTTAGCATTAGCTGCGTACCCTAGAGTATTCTTAAACACTCCACCGAATGTGCCAGCAGTTTGCAGCCCTTTCAGAGCCTTAACTGCCAGCATGCCAGGAACGAAAGAACCACCGATAAACCCAACAGTATCCAGTACTTCTTTGTGGTCTTTGTAATAAGTTCCCCAATTGGCATTGACATCGTTGAGTACTCGTGCGGTATCAAGTTGTTCTAGATCGCTGCCGAACACTTTGTTGCTGTAATACGCTCCAGTGTTGTACAAACTGGTAACTGCGGATGCAACAGAGCCGGCTACTGCTCCAGTAATATTATCAAAGCTGCTTTCAAACATGCTCTTGCCGCCAGACTGAAGCCTAGCAACATCGGCAGTTGTTACCATGTCGGAGAGATTCATATTTTATCCTCAGCGCATCGGAGGCAGATTGCCAGGAACAAACGACGGCATAGATCCAGGCACCATGCTATCACCGCCAGCTCTGTTGATTTGCTCAGATACCAGATATTTCAACACTTCTACAGGCTTCAGCATATCCAGCTCGGTTCCTGCACTTAGTGAGCCAAAAGCTCCTGGTGTACGGATGTTGGAAGTAGCAACTCGGTGAGTGACAACTCCAGGTTTCTTAGGATCTTGTACGTCAATGCCGAAATAAGCCAGTCCCAGCAGTTGGCTCTGGTTGATATGGCCTACTCGATAGAAATCAGTCAAATCCTTGCTGACCATATCTGTTGGTTTGCCTGCAGCAATTTGGTCGCTAGCATATTTAATCACCATCTTATCAGTGATGACTGCGCGAGGGTCTGCAGCTCTCAGCTCATTCACGTACTTGGCAATCTTGTTATTTGCCAGCGATGGAGCTTTTGCGTACATTTCTGCATTCATCTTGTACGGGTTACCTTCTGGCAAGTTATCAGCCGAGGTTGCTGCATACTGCTCTCGCCACTGTTTCTGTACAGCATCATAAGCTTGACGTTCTTTTTCTTCTTCTTTGAGCTTCATGAATGCTGGATCAGATGCAGCTTTTTGCTGGTAAATCTTCTTGGCTTCTGACTGCGCAGTATCCAGGAACGCTGCAGCTTCTGGCATTGTAGTACGCAGATGATTGTTGGCTCCAAGAACTTTGATATTCTCGATTGTCTCTCCAAGAGATCCGCCAAGCTTCGGCACTTGCTGACTACCAAGAAGCTGCAAACGCGCACGAACATCTGCTGGCATGAGTTTCAATGCGGCAACTGACGCTGGCGGTGTCATACCAACCATCTTAGCGCCTGTAGCTACTTGCGACAGCAGCAGAGTTTCAACATCTTTTCCTGCTCGATCAGTTGTTCCATACGATTCGCTTACTGTGCGAGCTGTCATTTCAGCTTGCCGCTGAGCCATCTCCAAGCTGATAGTGCCGTACTGCAACTGCGTGGCAATACCTGCCAGCTTTCTACTGGCCAGCTTATCGTCCAATTCAGTTTTAGCCAGAGTTGCATGGCTTGCTGCCAAATCAGTTTCTGCTTGTACAACTTGGATGCGTTGCCCGGCAAGAACAGCTGGTTGAATTTTAGCTTGGTTGTCAGCAATAGCTTGAATCTGCAAAGCACTCTGAATTGCTTTGTCTTTACGTGCTTGCAAATCTTGTGCTTGAGGCTCCAACTGACGAAGTGTCAGCTGCGCACCAATCCAGCCAAGAATGTCTCTAGTAGGATCAGCTTGCTTGGCTTTGTCAATCTCCGGATACAGATTGTTCAGCATCTGATCTGCTACTGCAATCTGCTGGTTGTACATGGACAAGCGACTATCTGTCCTTTCCATGTCAGCGCCGATGAAAGAAGCAGCTTGCCGTTGTCTTGCTTCTTTGGTATTTTCAATCTGAGCTAATGCGCCGCTCTTTCTTGTAGTTGCCGCAGTTTGAGTATCCAATGCAGTCTTAGCTGCTTCTGTGCTAACAATTTGATTTCCGATGGTCTCAGCTTGCAATCCCAGAGCTTGCTGGAACATCTGCTTAACCATGTCCATAGCACCGAGCACTCCAGCTCTGCCTTCTGGAGTATACTCTTTTTGGCTGACCGTAGTACTAGTTCTTTCTGTCGTAGCAGTAGGCTGTTGCGTTCCAGGAGTTTCTTCAGGAGCGTCCATATTCAAAAACCTCGCTACTTTGATTCTGTAATGGGAAGTTTCTGCAGGCAGCGTACCATCTGCATCGAATTTGCGATTTGCTTTGCTACTAGCGTTGTATCCAACTGCAATTCTAAGTGGGTCAGGGCCGTATCTATCTTGTAGTTCTCTGATGGCTGCGACACTGGCCATGGCTTGACCTTGCAGAGTATTCAAATCTACGTCTGCTGCAAGGTATCCTTTTTCTTTCAGACCTTTGGCGGTCGCAGGCATGACTTGTCCGATACCTGCTGCACCTTTGTTACTCGTAGTTCCAAGACTGATCCGCTTATCCGCCTTGAACATACCATCATCGGTGTTCTCTGCAGTGAATATAGCCAGCGCAGTTCTCGGATCTACCTTCTGTCTGTTTGCCTCTTCTGCCAACACGGCAGCAATCTCCGCCATTGTATAATCAGCCATGATTACCCCAGGATCTTTGGAATTTGCTTGCCAACAACGGTCTTCATGATTCCATCAAGTGCCGGATTACCTGTGGAGATGAAACTATTGACACCTCCTTGAATTGCGCCAGTCAAGAAATCATCACCTTTGACTGCTGATTTGATACCGCCTTGGATAGCAGAAGAAAGTTGCGGGCTAAGATCGTTGACACCTACAAGACTTCCTAGTCCGCTGGTTGCCATACTTCCTGCAGTACTAAGCAGTGCTTGTTTCCAGTCACCGCCTGTTGCTGCGGTAGTACCAACACCAATCAATCCATTGCCTACTGCTGTAGCCAAGCTGCCGCTAAGTCCTAGCGAGCTACCAAGAGAAGTACCAAGTCCGCCGCCTGTAGCAGCCATGGAAATCAACGAAGCTGCTTGCTTAAACAGTTCGCCATCACCTGAAACTCCTTGTTCCTTGCCAATGACATTGCCATCTTTGTCTTCGATCCATTGAAAGTTTCCAGTCTCATCATTGCCGGTGCCTTTCAATGTCCAACCATTCTCTGCCATCTTTTTCCAGACGGCATCGGAATAGCTTTTGCTGGCAGTCTTATACTCGTCACTTTCTAGCTCATTTAGCGAGCCACTTCCTTGGCTGGGAGCATTAGCAAAATCTGCAATGCCTGACTTAGAAAAGTCATACCAAATATTCTGATTGATGTTGGCATCTTGGCCATCACCATGCTCTATATATTTGGGAGCATTAGGGTCTAGCGTATACCCTTCACGTTTTGCCATGATTACGGCCCCCACTCATCAACAGGGAGTTCAGGATAATCAGTATCCAGCACTGTAGCTGGCGTAGGAGCAACATACTCCTCAACAAAATCATCCAACCTCACACCAGGAGTAGCACTGTTAACCGGCGCATTGCTAAGTCCTGTGCCAGTAGGATCAACAACCAGCGGATCTGTAGTTGTCGAAGTAGTTGCTGCAGGAGCAGTGCCAAGTCCAAACAGCGCCTTGAGTATATCAGGCGTTGCGTTGATGCCTTTTTGTGCCATAGCCAGAATCAAGGCATCCATTGTCTGCTGTTGATTGATGCCAGTATTCTGCTGACCAGTCTGGGTGCCAGTGTTAGTGGTGTTGGTATTCGCCGTGTTGTTGGTTGTACTGTTAGCAGTAGCATCCGTGGTGCTGGTATTGGTAGAACTGTTGTTTGTACTGCTGTTGGTGGCAGCCACATTCTCAGTGTTGTTGGTAGTAGTACCAGTCGTCGTACTAGCATTGTTACCAATCACGCTGCTGAGAATATTCAACAGTTGATCTGTTGTGCTATTCTGTGTGGTGCTGCCAGTTGTAGTGTTCTGCCCGCTCTGGTTGCTAGTAGTTTGTTTGGTAGCTTCTGCAATCCTGCCAGCAGTGTTTCCAGCATCTGCCAGCATGGTTTGGTTCAACTTGGCAGCATCGCTTGTCAGCCTGCTAGTCAGATCACCAAGAGCTGTAGCAATAGGATCGTTATTTTGAACTCGCGCACCCATCGCATTACCAAATGCAGCTTGCAAGCCCGGAGCCTGTTTTGCTCCTTCTCTGAAAATAGCAGCCAGCATGTCACCTGTGACACCTTTGGACTGCACGTTGAACAACGATTGCAGCCCAGAAATATCCGCAGTGTTGCTAGTTACTGCTTGCTGATTCCCACTGTTGACACTGTTATTTGTGCCAGTACTGGTATTGGTAGTTGTTCCTGTTTGACTGCCAGTAGTATTTGTATTGTTAGTGCCAGTAGTGGTACTGCTGTTTGTGCCAGTAGATGCAGTACTGTTTGTTGTGCTGCTATTGGCATCTGTCGAAGACTCGCTAGTTTGCGAAGTAGTGCTGCTCTGATCAGTATCAGTTGTGCCAGTTTGCGTGGTATTGCTAGTGCCAGTACCTGCAGTATTTCCGTTAGTGCTGACACCTTGTCCAGTAATCAACTGCAACAGTGCCAGCAGCGGATCGGCAGAAGTAGCCATTGTTTTGCTCCTAAAGTAAGCCGAGTATATCTAGCGGCCGCTATAATGCAACCGTGGGATTTTCATGGAATGATGTAACTTGCTGGTACATAGACTATATCGTCTAGCCCAAAGAAATCTTCTGTTGTACCAGAGCTGTCAATAAATTCTATTTTTGTGTACGTTGTGCCAGTAGTGTCTACTATGCCCCAGAAATACAAATTACCGTCGCTAGGAACCAAGTATGTCAACGGATAGTCTATTGTACTGGTGTCAGACTTTGTCAGTCGCAAGCCAACTACGCCTGCAAAATCGCCAATGTCTGTAGCAAAAAAACCAAAAGCTGCAATTGCTGGAGACCACGAGATTGTTATTGGCGCAGTGATTGATATTTTCAATCCATCAGCAAACAATGGATCAAGAAATTCTGAAAACTCGCCAACCGGTGTAGTGTTGTATCTGCCACTAGATGTATCACTGGATATCTTTTCGGTACCTGCAGGAGTTGCACAAGAAAATGTAGCAGTTACTGTATTTTTTACAAAACCAACTCCAAGCAAAGGATCTCCGTCCGAATACACACCAGTGAATGGATCGAGCACATCGTCAAAAGTCAGCTTGGCATAGCCTGTCAATCTAGCCAAGAATTCTGTTTGTTTTGTTAATGCTGGACCATCTACAGTTCCGTAGCCTGTTGTTCCTTCGCCTTCATAGATAGTCACATCGCCTGCTGGAGGGCCAGCGCTGCGTCTTTGCCAAAATGCTGGAATAACGTTGAACATTAGGCACCCTGCCAGAATATGACAAACACTTTATCAGTTTGTCCGCTGTAGTAGCTGGAAAGAAAGTCAGCAGTTTCGGGAGTAGTCGACAAAGTTGGAAGACCAATGTCTCCAAAATTCCATGCAGGATCAAAAGTAACCAACCGGCCACCAGTATCATCTTGCTGGAGAACTATATTGAGCGTTTGCCCAGGGTATAAGTTCTTGGGCTTGGCTAGTGTCGTGGGTCCAGACAATACGATATGGAATGACCGGCTGACATTGGCATCCAGCGTGATCGTAGATTCCCATGGTACTTTTACCTCTTCATCGTTCAACCAGCGACAAAACATCCACAACCAGTTAAATGCTTCCCACGTATCAGGCGGGACTTGTGGGACTGTGTCTGGCAGTTTAACTCTATTACCGCGAGCCATGGACTGTAGTCTCCACTACTGCATTAGTCAGCATAAAGCTACCTTCGACAGCTACGTCGAAGTTTTCAGCAGTAACTCGCTTTCTGTAGGTTTTGTAGTCTGTACGATCTATTTGCAGAGTTGCTGCTACTGCTGCGTCTCTGTTATATCCGTGACCTGGATCTGATGTAAGAATGTACACATCACCAGAGTGCATACCATCCAGTTGCAGATCCTGCAATGTCACTGTTCTGCTTCTTGCTACTTGCACATGACCAATTACTACAACTCCTAGTCCTGTGTCGTTGTCTTCTCCTGCAGTCTCAACTCTTATGCCTTTGATGGTTCCATCGAATTGCAGAAATCCTAGAGTATCTCGCCAGTTTACATTAGTGATTGCACTATCCGGATCTGGAACACTGTACGCCAAATCTTGGATGGCATCCGGATAATATTGAATTCCCAGACCCAACTCATTAATCAAAATAGGACGCAAGATACCAGCTTCATCTAGCCACGGAAGCGTACCAATATCCACATGGTCCAACTTGATCTTTCCCCACCGCTCAAGCAGCAGATCGTAGATTAGCGCATATTTGAAGTGGGTAGTAGCATAACCGTAAGAAATGCACAAATATCTGCTCAGTGCCAGATACAGCCTTACTTTAGACTGCGTGCCACTTACTTGCTCTACCAAATGAGTTGTGGTGTTCCATGTATCGTAAGCTGTTCCTGACAAGAAATCTGCGCACGCAGGCAAGATGCTTTCAGCTTTCTGCAGGCTAACTTTCTGCAGCCCTGCTTGCCCGTAGGTATAATGGTAATTCATGTTGGCATCGCCAGTAACTTCTTGGTCACTGACTACGCCCGCTGATCCGTTGACTTCTTTGAACAGGAACGGAGAAGCAGCATTGTTGGTGAAGAACGCGGCAACTGCATTCTTTGTAGAGTAGATTATGAATCCGCCAGCAATAGGAATCATTGCACGGATCTTGCCTTTCAGGTCAATTGGCGTTTGCCTTCCAGATCCTTGGTCAATGTCGTTGAATTCTAGAACATCCGACAACGTACTCCACAGAATCTCTGTGTCTGTAGCTAGCACATTGTAGTTGCTTGCGCCACAGCCGGCAACAATATCAGAGAAACTATATCCTGGAGGAAGTGACAAACCGGGGGAAGCCCATCCGCCTGAACCAAACTCTAGATAAGCAAGTCCTTCAATCAACAGAAAGCTTTTGCCAGCTACATAACTAGTGCTGACACTCTTCTCGCTGATGTCAGTGAACGTATAGAAGTTGCTAGTCCATTCAGCTCTTACTGGATCCCAAGTATAACCAGTTTGTTGAGCCAAGCCGAAGATGTAAGCTGTTTCATCTGCTGTTCGCATGACATAGAATCTATCCATGCCACCGCCACCACCAATCAGCACATTGCCGAAAGTCGGAGGAATGGTATCAACAAACGCTACACTAGCCAAACCGTCGACTGTTGGCAACACATTCTCGCAGTACAGCATCTGGATTGTGTTGTAATCGCTGCTGTCATATGTCCCAGGGAAGTTTCCCGGCAATCTACTGGCAGGATCCAATCCCGGCTGAAGCACGCCGCGACTTGCATTCCTGTACAGGAACGGAAATTTGCTGTTGTTCAGGGCTGCTTTGAATTTTTGCGTGGTCATTACTTTTCACCCTTCAGCATTCTGTCAACTTTGCTTTCAGTGCTGTTGGCACCGGTAAGTCCATCAATGATTCCAGCCCAGGATTGAAATAACTGCTCTACATCTGCAGGTGATCTGCTTCTTTCAAATCCCATTGCTTTGCTCAACTGGTAAATTACAGGAGCAACCAACAAGGGAGCCGCCATCAGCTTGTTGTCGCCAACTGCTTCTCTAGCAAATGCTCTATGTTCCAGCGGAGCTATTAGACTTTGATCGAATGTATCTTTTCCTTGACGCATCTGATATAGATCAGAATGCGAAGTTGAAAGATTAGTTGGTCGCGGATCAGCCATGTTAGCTCAACCTGTTAGTTCTGTTTACACCGACCGATATCTTACTCACGTACGCAGTTGTCGGTGTACCAAACGGGATAAACGTCATTCCTGAATTTCCAGAGAATGTTATTTGCCCGCTGACACCTGATACTTTAGTTCTTCGAAGAGACGCTGCACCAGAAAACAGTATATTTCCGCTTACTGCAAATGATTTTACATGTGCTGGCTGTACCGCACCGGAGAAGTTAATTGTTCCTGTCGGCAACAGTTGACGAACTCGCAACTGACTTGCAGCTCCAGAGAGCGCCAAACTGCCAGAAACAGCAAATGTAAAAGTATTCGTAGAAGCGAATGGTGCCGAGCCGGAAAACAGGATGCTTCCCGACGGCACCATTACATTGATTTTTGTCTGCGTAGCGCCGCCAGCAAATGAGATACTGCCACTCGGCAGAAAGGCTCTCACATGTAGCAACGCCGCAGCAGCTGAAAACGCAATACCGCCACTTACTGTTTGTTTCCGTTCTCTCCTGAGGGACGCTGCTCCAGAAAAGACAATCTGACCGGACACACCAAAAGTATACGATACGCTGGCAACTACTCCAAGAAGCCAGCTTTGTGGCGATCTATCAAAGATCTGCTCTGGATCTGCACAAAAAGATTTAGCTTCATCCAGCGACAGCAACCTGCGCCAAACAACCGCCAGGGCGTATCCTCCTACCTGACCGCTCAGAGTAGATGATCCAGGAACTTTGCCTACAGCGATAGTATCAAAACCTACAGTTGTTACACTAGTAGTATTGACTGCTCCGTCTTTTCCGTTCAATACTACGTAGCGTTTAGCTGCAGTTTCCAACACAGCCACAGCTACATTTCTTTTCCCAACTACAGGAGCAGCGCTGGAAGAAGACACTCCTGCGGTGCCTGTTGTTCCTAGGATATATGCGTCTACTGTAGATGTGCCTATCCGCAGACCTGCTTTATTTCGTGCAGATGTGCTGCCAGAATTACCAAAAGCAAATAAGTTGACATTTGTTCCTAACGAGCCAGGAACAAACACCAGGCCGAAACAAATTGGATATCCTACTAGGCCAGCTGTAGCACCCTCTATGGAATCTGTAGCTGCCGTATTCGATTCCCAGCAGACATGACCATCCAATATATCCAAGGACATACCACCTTTCGGTGAGAATCTCTGTCCTTTTGCTACATCCAAAGCAGACAGCCCTGCTACTGGAGTGATAGCTACTACAATCCCTTTTGCAAGAGAATTTCTAGTACTGAGCTGTACACTGTGTGCAAACTGCCTTCTTGGCGCATCTGCAGCAAAGCGTAGATCCCTCATGTGTATTGACCTTGTACGCCAACAGCTTTCAGCGTCCAGTTAGCAGAGATTGTCTGTCCGCTACGGTTTATGATATATGGCAAAAACAGAAGCGGATTGAACGCAATGGGAGCAGTAATAAACCTAGCATCTGTATTAGCTGTAGGTGCCTTAGTTGCCTCGAACGTTCCTGCATACGAGTTGAACGGCAGCCTGCTAGTTCCCGAAGTTGTATCAATGTCAGGCGAATTTGTACCATCCAGTCTAGGCAACAAATACAAATCTGCTACAGCGGTTCCTGCTGTAATGCCTGTGATAGTTGCCCACTGACAGATCAACTCAAACTGCGCAGCAAAATCATCTTCGAAATTTCCGCCAGAACGAGCATCGAAATTTGCTGTACCGTTAGCAATTCCTGCACTGCCAGTAGACAGGCTAGCGCCAGAAGATGTTAGAGTTACAATTGCTCTTTCTTTTTGTCTAATGTCGCCAGCCATATCTACTCCTTAAGCTAGATTGTTGACCAACATCCAGTTGACATCATCTTGTTCGACTTCCCCGATCCAGTCACGCACAAAGGCAGTGATTGTCTCTGCCATGTCAGCAGTCCCGCCAACACTAGCGTTTGCTCCACCAAGTTTGCTTTCTGCGTTAGTAGCAAATTCTTGAGCTACTGCAAAAATAGTTGTGCGGCTGGTTTGATTGGTTGTTCCGCTGAAGATGTCAGAGATGGCATTACGAATCTTACCAACAGTGAAATTCAACTCACTGCTTTGCAGAACCATTAGATCGAAACATTGACGTTCTGCTGCAGAGCGAGCCATGTATTCTTTTGGCTTGTGGGCAGCATAGACTTCAGCACCAGCGACATTGTTTCGCCAAGAAGACACAGTGCTGTTAGCATTACACCACTGCAACATGCTGTAAGTATCTCCTGCTGCGATAGCTGCTGCCATAACAGGAACGAGCAGCATTGCGGCTTTGAGTGTTTGCCGCTGAGAATTAGTGAGGCTCATTTAGTTTGCTCCGATAGAAGGTGTCAGTTTGACTGCATCACCGCTGTTACGAACCAAGAATGGCGCGCTAGCATCGCGCTCAGCCCAAAGACACTTATTGCTAGTAGTGGAAACGATGTAGTATCCGTAGACGTCATCCGTTGCCGAACCTGAGCAAGTCCAAGTTTGTTGACTTCCATAGGTAATAACTCCGCCAGAAGCTGCACCCCAGCTTGCGCCGGTTAGTGTGATGCTAGCATATCCAGGGAAAGTTGCTTCCGTGAATGTCGCGGCTGTGTCAGTATCACTTGGCGTGATATTGTTTTTGTACAGCTTCGCGATAGGATTGGTAGCAGGCGTCTTATTGACAAATGCTTCCAACGCATAATTTTCGCCTTCGTCAGGTACATTGAGTGCCATGTCAGTTCCTTAGATGTAACCGCGAATAGCAGCTCGCGCAGGACTGATATTACGACGAGCTTCTGGAATTTCCAAATACGTCGCAAGTCGCAATTCCGCATAAGGCACCACAGCAACTTCCACAGTTTCGCCTAGTGCATTAGTCCTGTGAAATTCTGCGTTGTTACCTTGGATAGAGGCACAGATGCCAACTACTCCTTTGTACACACACCACTTGCGCAAATCCACCGCATAAGGATTATGGTGCTGTACGATGTCTAGCAGTTGCTGCCTCGACACCTCGGGCACTTCTGCCGCCTTACCGAATAGCCTACCAAGACCAAGCATGATGCTCTTCTCCTACCACAGACCAATAATGTTCGTTGCTGTCGTGCCAGTTGAATTGACTCGTCGGCAACGAATAGGAAGAATTCCGACTGGTACGTTAGCAAAGATAACACTCTGCCCGTTAGTTGTCAACACTGATACATTGCCTGTGACACCAACGTACAAGCTGCGCATAGGTTGCGCAAACTCTGTCACATCGTTAGGTGCCACAGGCGCAGCAAAATCTGCGGGATCTCCGTTGTACATTATTTTCCCTTCTGCACGCAGATGCCATCAACTAGCACCTTATCTGCGTCAATTGCGCGTCGTGCATAATCAATACCAAACGTAGTAGTATTGAAGAATGCACGGCATTTAGCATCCCAGACAATTTTGTAATCCAGGCCTTCAATTCCTGCACAGCCAGAAAAAACCAAAACAAGACAAAGAAGTGAATATTTCATGGCAGTTTGATGTTTGGGAGAAACGTTTTGATTGCAGCATAGAATCCAGCTGCGCCTATTACTGTCGCTCCGATTACTCGAATTACTTTGGAGCCGACTCTGAATGTGGTTTTTGCGTCGCTAATGTCTTTTAGGATATCTACACCCGATTGGGTCAGTTCTGTGTTTTTCTCAACAGCAACTTTTAGACTTCCAAGATCTTTTCCCATTACATCCAACCGTCCATGAATCACGGTTTGTTCTCCTTGCAGTCTCGCGACTTGCGCTGAGAGGTTAGTGTAATTCTGGTGCAGCTCGGTATTTCTCTGTTGCTGCTGATCCCACAACTCGCCCCAGTTAGATGGTGTAATCATGCTTAGGCACCTGTCATGCCAGAACCATATACATGCCACACATCGGCAGCTACCAGTTCGATAAACGCAGTTCCATTTGCTGCCAACGAAATGGTGGTAAACGCACCATCTGCATTAGTTGTATCGTTCAGCAGCAGAGTGACAGTGCCGGATTTGTTGATCGTAATAGTTCCTGCGCCAGGACCGTTAACGATTTTAAATTTACTTCCTACTGCGATATCCGGGTCTGCTACAGCCGAGCTAGGAAGACTGAACGTCCTAGTTGTTGCTTCAGCGTGATAGAACGTAGTCCCATTATCTGCTTTTGTCAGCGTGACAGCAGCAGCCATCGTAGTAGCGATGCTTCTTGCTGCTTTCAGTGCACGAACTTCGCCGCCCAGCACCAATGCTTGATCAGTGTCTAGCGGCTGTGAGGCATCATTTACATCCAAGGTATATGGCATTATCTACCCTCAATTTCGATGTTGTCACTGATGAGATCCTGCATACCGATGTTTACCAGAACATCCAACCGCGATTTGATTTCTTGTTCGCCTACCATGCCACATACGTTGCTTGCAGCCAAAGCCACCAACAAGTCTCTGTGCTGATCTGCGATCCAAGAATCAAAACTGCTTGTCGGGCTGACAATCGGGTACTTATAGTATGCTACCTCGTATGAAGTCTCTGGGGCTGAAGATCTAAGTTTGATAGATGTACCAAATCCGTAGTACACATTCAACTTAAATATGCTATAGTCGTCAAGCAAATCGTCAATAGCGATTGCTTTGTAAAACTTGTCGCCTGTCCCGCTTTTTACATAGATTGCTTGTCGAAATTGCGGGAAGTTTGACAGAGGGATATCTTGCAAAGCATCTTCAGACAGACCTGTCACTGAAACCAACGCCAAGTCTCGCCAGTATTTTCCTGATTTGTGCGCTGCCCTAACTGCTTGTCGCAGAGCCAAATCAGTTTCTGCTGTCAGATCTGGGCGATTTGTCAGCGAGATGATTTCAGCAACTAGGTCTGTCCAAAGAGACATATCAGTTCCTTATCGCGCTTTGCTCAGAGCTTCGACAACCTTGCGAGCATTGTCTTTGATCATGTTTGCAGCTTCTGCTGCTTCGAGTGCTGCGGGATTAGCCAAACTGCTAACAGGACTACCAGGCTTGTCGACGATCTTCGCCAGATGTTCCATTGCGCACAGATCTTCTTCGTTCTCATCATCCAGCGTCAGTTCTCCGCCACGGAAATAATAATCCTTGGCCTGAGAAGCTGCCACCATCACGATGATTCGCGAGTTGGGAGTGGTGTGATAGTACGTATGAGTTGCCACTTTGAATTTCCTAAAAAAGGGAGAGCTTGAAACACTCTCCCAAGGCCCCGAAAAAGTTTTACGGTCCGCCGTAGCGGAATCCTTGTTGCAACAAAGGAGTTGCGTTTGCCCCGCTGATAGCAGCAGAGATGCCAGCAGTAACCGCTGTCACCGCTCCTGCAGTAATTGATGTAATCAGCGGGCACAGAAACAAAGTCAGGTTACCATTAGCCAAATCTGTGGTTTGGATCTTGGGCCAGAAAATGTCCTGTACCAGCTGAGTTGCAATACTTGCAGAAGCTACAGTGATTTTACCTGCCGACGGGGTCAACACTCCTTCACCAGTGACAGTGATAGATGTGACATTGTTAGGAACAACAACGGTCGGCATGTAAACTCCTTAGCCAGCCGCAGCGGCAGTAGCGTTCAGCAGAACAGCGTTGGCTGCAACGTTCTTGACCAGGCAGGTCATTTCAGTTGTCAGCGTGCCACCAACTGCGTCGATTCCGTTATCAACAACCGTGCCGTTGACATTGAAATCACGACTTTGCGTCTTACGACCAGTCATGTACGCAGTACCGAACGTCGGCAGATCAATTGCCAGAGCCATCTTGCTCCAGCTAGCAGAACTACCAAACGCATTCAGCAGCGGATGCTCGACGATGTTGAACTTACCACGCGGCAACTTGATGATGTCGTATTGCAGACCCCATTCAGTACTTTGATCGTTCACTTCATACAAGCTATTCAGCCGGCAGATGGCATGAATAATACGCCGCATGATGCCACCAACAAACAAAGTACGTTCGTTAGGACCCTTCGGATCAGTGACTTGCGAAAACACCACATCCAGAGCAGCTTCCAGCTGAGTCCAATTGGTAGTAGCACCGAGCGTGGTAACGTTGCCAGCAGCGTTCTGATTGACATAGTTGATCAGACCGTTCATGGTGCGAATGGGATAACCATTTCGCGTACCAGCAAACAACTGACCCCACAGCAGCGCCTTCTCGATGTCAATTGCATGGAACATCGCGCAGTCTTGCCGACTTTCTGCATCAATGCTACCACCAGCAATCACAGCAGTAGCTGCCGAAGTACCAGAAACTGCCCAGGTATTACGGAAGATTTGCGTGTAATTGATGACACGAGTCGGAGCAATAATCACCGACAGCGGACGAACAGATGCTTCTTCGTATGCATTGCCAACCATATACAAACGCACACCGTTGGCAATTGCAGCACCTGCCACAGTACCAAAGGCACGAGTGACAGTGATGTGAGTTGCATCCGGCACAGCAGTAACCAGCACGTTCTCGCGTGTAGTATCACTTTGCAGCACCATGCCAGGAATCATCATGGAGCTGTCGACAACAGTGAAGCTTGTAGCAACTCCGTCAGCAACTGCGCCACCGAGCACAACGCTCGGGAAGATCATGGTCTTAGCAAAATAACCATGTTCCGGCTGGTAGGCAGTTTCCGTTTTCAGCATCGAGGTGATGCCAAAAAGAGGAGCTTGCCCATTAGGCATGAGCCGAGTAATCATGGCAGCAAAACTCTTGCGCGCCAGATCAGTCGGGTTGGTAGAAGTATTCCAGGTAGCGACAGCCATGATGGCAATTCCTTGAAGTTAAGTGTTAGACCAACGAATCCAATCTTGTTCTTCGCCACTGTTGGAAGTTTGAGGAGCTTTGCTGCCAGTCAATTCGCCAGCAAAAGTCGTCAGATAATCTTCCGCCTTCGCTTGAATTTCTTGCGGGCTCAGACTAGGATCTTGATTCCTAATCCGATCGCGAATCATTCGAAGCATCGGCTCTGCGGCAGGATTTTGCAGAACAGGATTCTCGGATCGCATACCACTGAGTTGCACATCTTTCACCATTCCAGGAGTTGCTTTCTTGAAGCGATCTCCAATTCTGGTTCCGGCTTGCTCGACAGTAGCAGTTGATAGTTGCAGAGACAGTGCAAGACTGTTCTGAGCAACTTGATTAATCACATCCATGAACGCTTGGGGATCACTTCCTGACATTGCTCGTTGCACGAGTTCTGCAGGCAGCTGGGACATGAAATCTGCTTTCTTTGCAGCTTCAACGATCTTTGCTGGATCTGTTCCAAACAACGGAGATGCGAATGGATCGGCGTTGGGATCACCATTGCCGTTATTGTTATTTGACCAGATGTCCTTAAATGCGTCCAGAGGCGAAGAACTGGGTTGAGGAGAGTTACTCGGATCTGCTCCAGGATTGTTTTGCGCCATCGGAGATGGTTGCTGACCACCTTGTTGCGGCTGTGGAGTTGGTTGCTGCGGTTGCGGCTGTTGCGGTTGGCTACGACCAAAGATATTAGGAAAGCCCATGATTAATTGTCCTGACTGTCGGGGTTGAGGGAATTTTCAAACTGCTGAGTTTGCTCGTCGTCAAACTTCAGTAGATTCTCATAAGCCACTTTCTGACCTGTGAGTGCTGCATGGTGCCTGATTAGTTCGTGATCTTTTGATGGATCGACAAATCGCAGCTCAAGCAATCCTTGTACCACCGCTTTAAGCTGTGTCAAGATAATTACTTTTTGCTGCTCTGTCAAACTAAGCAGGACCAGTTGTTCCGGTAGGGGCTGCTGTTGCTGCGACATTTTGCATGTACTGCTGTTGTTGATCGGGGGTTCTGCGGAAGTCATTTACCCATGTGGCTCCTTGAAGTTTCAAGCTATATGCGAACATGCCCATCAAATCCCATTCGGCTGCAGCTGCAGGAACTGCTCCTGCCAACTGCAAAACTTGCCCGAACAGATCCATATTGACCAACTTGCTGCTAGGCATCATGCCGTCAGCTATCTGGAATTGCCAAGTAATTTCTCGCAGTTTGGCCGGCTCGATTTCTACTTCTTGCTTGGCCGCTCTGTTGTACAGACTTGCTGGCGGCTGGTACTGGAGAATGTTGCTCTTAAGAATATGCTTGATTGGCTGGAAAAACGCTGTTTCCATGATCAACGCGGAGAACCGAGGACGGCTATCGCTGTTGCTCATTGTTTGGTCGAATTCGTATCTGGTTTTGTTTCCTTTTTGGAACTGACCACGCTGTACTCGATTCTGACCAGTAGCAACATCTGCCATGTCGCCCACTTCTCTGGCAAACTGAAGGATACTACCCACTCCTTCGTCCCTGTACGGAATTTGATAGACGATTTCACTTAGCGGTCTCCCGTAAGCTTCTGTCTTAACAGGAATTCGCGCTACTGCATCCGCGTTATTAATTTCTGCTTTGCTTACTTTGCTCGGATCGTACAGCAAACGGTCGTATACTTTCCGTCGCTGACTTTGAATTGCTGACATGTACAAAGCAGTAGCAATTTCTTGGTACGGAGTAGCATTGTCTGCGAATGATTTTGTTTGGTAACCGTGTCCATCTTCGATCGGTTGAGCTACTACCAACGGCAGAAAGTTGTGCGCATTGGTTTTGCGCTGCACATAAATCAATACTTGCCGATTGACAATGATCAGCTTGTAGATCTGAGGAACTCCATGGTTCTTGACGAAGATCTTGTGCTCTTTTGGAATGATGCGGACATATAGCGTTGTAACTTCATACATGTCGCTATATTTAATAGCGCTAGCAACTTCCAAGCTAGCCCACCGCATCCAGTTTACGCCAGCCGACACAGCGCGCAGAGCATCTGGATTAACTTCCGGCACATAGAACGGACTGTTACTTGACGTCTGACTTGCGTCTGCGCCGGTATTAGACTCGAATGCTTTTGTTGCATTCATCGTCAAAGTATTGTCCAGATCCAGGAACAGTTGCTTCAATTGCAACCTGGTCATCAACTCTGTATATCCTGCGTAATCTCCTTTTTCATGAATTTCCGCTGGAGCACACCTGCGGTCAGCGATCAGATTATATTGGTTGATCCGGCGAATTGAGTTACCTTCAAACCAAGTCTCAGTCGGCACACCAAAAACGACCTCTGCTTTCATATCGTTTTTCAGTGTGTAAACTTTCCGTGTTTGCCACTCCACTTCCACTGCCATGAGATTGTATTTCAATCCATCTCGAATGGCCATGGAAAGATGTCGCACCCACTGAAAGTGAATTGCGCTTTCTCCCAGCACAGTTTCAATTTGTTGAGCTGCTTCGATAAGCTGAGGGCTACTAACTACCGGGAAGATCGGGTAGCTTGACAGAAACAATTCTGCGTAATATGCCAGTGCCGTCTCTACTTGCGGACCGACAATAGGCATTACTGGATCTTGAATCCTCTTCTTATCTCCAGCCGCATTGGCCGTCTTTGCTGCTACGTGATCTGGATTAGCATTGCGTTCGCGATAATACGCTAGATCTTGTTTCAGCAGCGTATTACGAAATGCTGCATCTCGAAGTTCTTCATCGATCAATGCATTTGCATACCGGACAAGGCTTTCTTGTGCTTCCGGTCCAGGCTTGATCTTCAGGTCTGCGGCTGTTGCCATTTAAAAGTCCAATTCAAGTTCGTCTTGTGGTGTACCCGTCTCATCTTCTGTGGTTATGTCGTTGAACATAGCCAGATAGTTGCGATGGGTTTCGATGATAGGATAGCTATACCCGAGCAAGTCGAGGATATCATCCTTGTTGTTTGGCTTAAGTGGATCGAAATAGGTAATTTGGTGTACTACCAAGCTTCTTACTGCTTTGGTGATCCAAATACGTTCTTTTCCTGCTGTAAGCTGTTTCAGAGCTACAACAATTCTGCTGTTCTTAGCTTGCCCTTGAGGATTGATTTCGAGGACGTTCAGCCCCGTCAACCCTAGTTGAGTTATTCTCAGCTGTAGCCAATAGCACAGACTTGCTTGGTAGGCCACAGCTTCCACTATGATGGCTCTCACTCCCAAGGAAGCTGCCATCTTGATACTTTCATCTACCGTTTGGCCGGGGTTGAACTTGCCAACCTGCAGCTTTGTCAATACCGGCTCGCCATCGTAGATTAAGAATCCACCAATTGCTAGCTCGTCGCTCTTCTTTTTGGCTAGCGATGGATCAATCAGGACATATCCGCCTTGAGGGTAGATATAACTTACATCCCTATCTGCATCCCATATGTTGATTTTGGTAAAATCTACTCCTGATTTGCTGCCAGCTACATCATCGTTCATCACTTCTGAGTAGAAGATTTCTGGGTGTCCCATACTTTCGTCATCTTCTAACTCAGCCATGATGTCTGTTACACTTCTCAATTCTGGCCATAGCGATTCGCCATCTTCCAGAATAGCCCCGCAAATGAAACTTGTCCAAGCAGGATTGGTCTTGAGCTTCTTGAGAATACTACCTGCGTACGGATACATATTTCCAAGAAACACAAATAGGCAACGAGTCTTGTCGTTGGCTTTCATCAACGTGCCAAGCATCCAGGACAGGCTTTTCTTGCTTTCTACTTCTGACTCTGCTTCTTCCTTACTTTGCATGTCGTCCATGATAATCAAATCAGGACGAACTAGCTTGATGTTCAAGCCCCGCAAACTGCTGCCACTGCCCAATCCTGCCAATGTGATGTTTCTACCTCTGAAACTAAACTTCTTCAGTTCCAGTGTGTCTTTTTCTAGGCTCAATCTCCAGTCACCGAACACTCGCAGAATGTTCATACTGGACATGATGTCTGACACGTCGGTAATAAAGTTCTCAGCCAATGCGGCTGTGTTACAGACTATCAGAATAAATCGACGATTCGTGAATAGAATTACCCAAACCACGAACAATTTCAACAGAATCGTCTTACCAAATCCACGAGGCAGCCCGATTGCCAGTTTCTTTTGCCCTCTATCTTCTGTTGCGTGGCTAGTTAGTAGTTGCCAGATAGCCAGAAACACTGGAGGGAATAGAAATCTGAATACTTCGGGGATGGACAAAGCACCAAAGAAGTTCAAATCTTCCTTGGCTGCGTAGATTGCCTCGTCTCTTGTTACTCCAACATCCTGTTCCATACTAAAACTGCTGGAGCTTCTTCAATACTGCCTCTTCGATTGGCTGACCTTTATCGAGCAACAGCCGGTTAGCCTGCTCCTGTCGCAGTTTCTGATGCAGGACGTTGCTTGGCAGTGTTGCCATTGACCTTCCTGCAACTTCCACCACTTGCTTGTCGCTTGTGAGTTTGAAATCCACGATAGCCCTTTGTGGCAGTGTGATGTTAACTATCACTCCCGCATTTTGCTGCATTGCTTGTTCCGGCGCTGTCTTCCTCTTTGCTCCGTTCATCACTTGGTACACTTTCAGTACCTTCATGACATTGTTTTCAAACGGCAGCAGTTGTTTGATCTTCTTTCTAGCTATTCCTTCAATATCATCTGCTTCTTCATCTGCTTGTACATCCTCCAGCGCCGCATCGCCTCTAGCTTTTATTACCTCGTTTCTAAATTCTTCATTTTCCATCAGCTGGCTAATGTAGCTCTCGCTAACTCCTACTGCATTAGCTACTTGTACTTGACTCACTCCTGCAGCCAAGAGATCTTTCACTCTTGCTTGTACTCCGCTGAGCTGCATTTGTCCAGCTCCTTCGATCTGCATTTGTCCGGCTGTTTGATTTTCCATCATGTTGCTATTATTGCTTGTTCTCGTTCTTTGTCTAGTGTGATATAGGTGGGTTTGAAAAAATTTAGAAAAATTGGGGAGTTGCTTTAGATAAAGGCCTGGTCCCCGAAGCGAAAAGAGGCTTACCGGGGGAGTCAAGAAGTAAGTAAGTAGCAACTCAACAGCGACTCGAGTCTGCCGAAGCTCACAAGGTGGCGAAAGCTTCGTCGATCTAGCAAAAGCGGCTGGAGCAGCGATTTACGGAGGAAGTCTGAGTACAGACTTCTGGAGTAAATTGATGCGGGATAAGTAGGCTATGGTTGGATGTGGCTCAGCTTCGTCTGTCTAGCCAGGAAGGATAACAAAGAAAGAAGGAGAAACAAAAGAAGGTATTGATCAAGCAAGATCTTGGAAGTAAGCTGCTGGTTCCCTACGCCCGATCGGAACCCGAAGGGCCAAGACGAAAGTATGTACTCATACTTTTGGCTTGGGGAGCGAAGCGACTGAGAGCGGGAGCGCAAGCACGTCCAAACTTCCTAGAATCTCCAGCAACAACCAAAGCAACAACAGCGGCACAGCGCCTGCGAGTAGCTGGCAACCAAACAACGACAGCAATACTTCGTGCGGTGTATCGAGGTGGCCTGGTGGCTAACAGCGAGCAGCGATCGAAGTTACCTTCTACAATCTCTCTTGCAGCAACCGCAGATGCAAGTAAGAAGCAACCAACAACGCCACGAGTCACCACTGAAACAACAACTATCACAGATAGTCCGGAGCTTTTTGGAGGACTATCTGTGATAGTTGTTGTTGTTTCCGAAGCACGCTGATGTATTCTGCGGTCTATCTGCTGCGCTGATGCTGTTATCTGCGAGATCCTGCTGATACTGGCCGATGCAGTAGTTCGCAGTGCTTTGTAGACAAGCAATGTTGGAGGTATTTTGGTTGGTGCAGGAGAAACTGCTGGAGTTGTAAAGCAATCGACCCTTCCACAAACTAACTAACCGGCAGGATGCACGGTGCGTAGTCGACGAAGGAGACGAAGCATTCAATAATCTGACTGCGTGGCGCAGCACATCAACGAACGACGAAGGAGTGAGTGCAGTTTCAACCTTCTAACTAACAGGCCGGAGGCACTGTGCGTAAGCGAGGAACGAGCTGAAGCATCAATAATCTAGATGAAAAGAAAGTAATAAAACACACAGATAGTGGATGACAAAGAAAAAAAAATTGTAACAATTTGTAACATAGTTAAAAACTATCCCAGTGATAGCAAAGCTCAATGGTCGTCCATGTCGCCAAATAGTTAAAATGCAGTTAATGCGGAGCGGTCCGCAGACTACCGGAGGTTTTATGTATCGCGGCACTGTCGCTGTCCCCTTTTCTGAGTTGTTTGCCGATACGCTCTCTGCGTTCGGTGTTGCTGGTGCTTGGGAATGCTACTCTAAGCGGATGTCTCGCGCGGAGTTTCGTTTCTGGGTTCGTTCTACTCTTGGCATTTAATCGGAGCATCTCATCATGTCGACCATTACCGTTTCTACCGCTCGTCAGACTCTCACCAAAGAACAAAAGGCTACGCATTGGGAAGTTGTCACCGGAACTCGCCAAACCACTGACAAGGAAACCGGCAAGAAAAAGGAGATTCCCGAGCATATGCGGGTTCGTTCGATCATCGTTCCTGTGCCTGATGTGTCTGCGCTTCCGTCGAAGTTCTCAGTTTTCGTTTCTCGCTGCTTGATGGATGTCTCGAAGTCGCAGCTTGCCGCCATCTGGGAAGACAAGCCCGAAGTTAAGGAGGTGGCTGCATCTTTGTTCACAACTGATGGCTTGCTGGCGTTCGCAGCTCGTGAAGCTGAATCGAAGCGCCTTACCGGAGCTACCATCAAGGCGGCAGTTGCTGCATTCATTCCGACTGTTCACGAGAAGAAACAAGCTGAAGCGTTGGATATTCTGATGAACATGGCAGCGGCTACAAAAACTGCCACTGAGAAGCAATGCGTAATGCTTCAACCGAAGTTTTCTGAGTGGGTGAAGACGCAGGATGAGGAAAATAATCCGGTTGTGCATCTCGTTCTTGATAAGCTGTTGGAACACATCGAAACTAAGCGATTGGAGCGGCTTGCGTTTGAAGCGCCTGAAGTCGACAGTTTCTAGCATGTCTCACTCTAGGGGCTTCGGCCCCTTTTTGTTTGCTGCGCACAGTGAATACGAATTACTCTCATTTGTATTTCACTCCCCCTTGTCCAGCCTGTATTTGCAAACAGAAAATAAAATGAATCCCGGAGCTTTTTGGAGGGATTTGTTTTATTTTCTGTTTGCCTCCATGTCTAGAATCTGAAATTTCGTCTTGTAAGGGTTCCAAGGGAATGCCAGAAGGCCCTTGGTCTCGTTGCGTAGCAGAGATTTGTCTATCATAACAAGGAGAGAGCTTGCGAACGACGCGTTAGGTATTGTAGTTTCGTCCATCTAGCTTGATTCTGTCTGTACTCTCTGCTCATTCCGTAACTGCTCAGCTTCAATCTCATTTTGGAGCGCAGCGATCATCGCAGTAATGTACTCATTACGGAGATTCGTCTGTCTAGATTTGCAGCAGCAAAATGTGCAATGATGTATCCGTAGCGGGCGCCTTAATAATTTCACTACATAAACAAGAAGAGAAAGTTAATAGTTTGATGAATGTAACAGCAGGCTGAGCGCAACTGTGTTACGTGATATATCGTGACCTCATAAACAACAATGCAAGTGGTTTATTCTATATGTGTGGCATGTGTGGGTTGTGTATATGTGTCATCCTGGGGGTCTATCTCTGTGTGTGCAACGGGTTAGCATTGTGAGTTGGTGATTGAGTATGTTAGTGACTCCTGGTATTGGTTAGTATATAGGTATGTTTATTTTTCAATATTTTTAAAAATCATATCTCTAACAATTATCTATAGGGGAAACTACAGTTCCTACCCCAAACAGCTACTTCTAGCCCAATAAGTCCATGTTCAACCTAGCTATTGGAGGTATGACACGTATACACATGCCACACATGCTACACGTATACACGTATACACATATAGAATATTCCTTGTCTCTTTTCATTTTCTATTCCGTTGCTTTCGCTCACCCCGAATGCCGCGCCCTGTCAGCTTACTTCGAGTTTCCTCCCTTATCAAGGCTAAACCCTTCGGGCTCACTTCGTTCGGCCTTGACAATGGAACCCTAGAAACTCTCGTAGCATTCCAGAGCCGGCACGGGGATATCGCTACAGCAACTAACTAGCTAACAAGAAAGCTGCTCGCTTAACTATGACCCAGCCGGCAAGACATATCAACAAACTTCCTCAAACAACTAATCCCGCTGTGTTATCAAACATAGGGTAAACCCCTATGCCACCAGGGCGAACGGCGTGGTAACATGGGAATGCGGAAACGCAAGGGAAAATAGTTTTTATCTAGTAATAAGGAGAGCCAAGATGGCAACAAAGACTGATAGGATCAAGAAGGCGCTGGAACTAGAAGGTTTCAAAAGGATTGAACACAGAAGCAGCGATCCTTGCTATGTCAAGGAAGTCACGCTGACAAATCGGGAAACTGGAGTCAAGAGAACAGCAATGAAGCATGTTTGGGTGCTGACTGGAACAGTTCGCTATGCGTATGACAGCAAGAGAACTGAAGCAATCAGCGGCGAGAAGTTTGTCGAGTATCTGCTGAAGCAACACGGATTGACGGCCTAAAGGAAACATCATGTATGACATGAGCCAATTCAAGGTGCACAAAAACCAGTACGGCAACATGTATATCTACGAACGACTGCTGGGATATCCAGAGCGTCTGATTTGTCTTCGTCAATGGAATTCTGAGCAACAGCGGTACATCTAGATTTCAGCCAGCATAGGGATAACAAAATGTCTCTATGCGGCTGCAATTTCGCAGCTTAGGAGAATATGCAATGGCCAAGCAAATCAACGAAGCCAAGTTCGGCAATGTTCGCGCACTGCTGACAAATACCATGTGCGAGTACATCAACTGTTTTATTGACGTCAGCAAGTCTGGAGCGTATTACGACCCGGATAGGTTGCTGAATAAGATTCTGGAAGGTTTGCTGGATAGCAACAAAGTCGCAGCAATCAAAACTCTGCGAGCTGCTGTACAGGATATGCAGAGCTCGTTGACTTTTTCCATCGCGCAAAATCCTGATCTGAGGGATGCATTGCATAGTGCAGTTTCCCTCGCGAACGATCATGGAACTACGTGTGTGGTGTGTTCTATGGGAGAGCACAGTGCAACTCTGTATTTTACTCAAGAGCATTTTGGGCTCAAAGATGCCAAGGATTTCATTGATCTGGTCGATAACATTCTGATTGCCGGAGAGATGTACCTGTAAGCATAGCAGAGCTTCGTCAGCATGCAGATAACACAATGTCTGCATGCGACGGCGTTTTGCCGTGATAGGAGAAACATAATGGCTAAATTTGGATTCGTGATTGTCGACACACCGGCCAACTATGGTTATGAAACTTCCGCGCAAACTATGGCTCGCATTCTTGCAAGGGATGCAGCCGAGCGGGAAGATAGTCAAGATCAGATCATTGCGGAGACTGTGGTTACAGAAGATACCGGCCGAGCAACTAAGCAACACACGTATGTGGCGGTGTATGCTAGTGGCATGAGCTACACTTACGATGGCACGCGCAACGGCGGCAAGTATCAGCACTTCACTGTGCTGCCGAGCAAGTTTGATGCTGTGATGGAAAGGAAGTAAGCCATGACAAACCTTTCTTTCCCCAATCTCATTGCTCTTTGCAGCTCCAAGAACATTCGTCTTCATCTCGGACCTTGCAAAGTAGTCAAGACTCAAGCTGGTCGCTGGTGTCTGGTATCGCCAATCTTCGGGGCTGGATATTATGGTGGATTCCGGGATGATGGTACATTCCGGCCAACTCAACAATGCAAACCAGAATTCCTTGAACTGCTGCAGAAAGTAGAAGACAACGGATTGGCGGCTGTAGCAGAGATTGGTTTGGCTACTGGCCATTGCTGCATTTGCGGGCGAGTGTTGACCAATGAAGATAGTATTCGTGGTGGCATTGGCCCGATTTGTGGAGACAAAGTAGGTTGGAGTCCTGACAGAGATTTTGCGCACGAAGAAGATATGCGCAAGTTGAGGAAGGAACAATTAGAAGCTGAAGACTTTGACGAAGAGGAGTTTTGACATGGACAACGAAGATCCTCCACGTATGTTGATTCAAGAGCCCTGGCTCTGGACAGTAGTAATCATCTATCTGCTGGTGGCGTATGGTGGCTACTGGCTCATATTTGGAGAATGACATGGACATCAAAGACTGTCGAGACTGCAAGCATCATCAATACAGCCGGTCAACCTATTGGCCGAAACTTTTGTGCAAGAAACTAAACGTAGTGATTTCTGCGCCAGTAAACAGGCTGGAACTGAGCAAAGAAGACATTGTGTGCCAAGAGAAAGCAAAGAACTGTCAACATTTTGAACTCAAGGAGAAGCAATCATGATTTACACTTCACTTGCAGAAATTAAGTCGTTTTCTCCTTGTAGAGAAGGATGGAGAAATATTCTTAATGGACAAGGAAAAACAGAGGCAGATGACGTGCTGTTTCCGTTGACAGAGGCAGTAGAAAGTAACTCTATCTCCGATGTATGTTGGCTGTTGGGAAAAAGGAAAAAAGAAATAGAAGTGTGCGCTAGATTCGCTGCTATGTGCGCAGACTCTGTTAAGCATCTGAAAAATAAAAATACTGTCAAGGCTGCTTATTCTGCTGCTGCTTATGCTGCTGCTTATGCTGCTGATGCTGCTGCTTATACTGCTGCTTATTCTGCTGCTTATGCTGCTGCTGATGCTGATGCTGCTGCTTATGCTGCTGCTGATGCTGCTGCTTATGCTTATGCTTATGCTGCTGCTTAT
>ERZ724505.137-NODE-137-length-45302-cov-21.648374_pt1 | contig 45302 bp, 38 predicted proteins | sample MGYA00376038_ERZ724505 | MGnify/ENA primary metagenome ERZ724505 (study PRJEB28724, sample SAMN07190884) | wastewater metagenome | isolation source: effluent of sewage treatment plant in Hong Hong | place: Hong Kong | collected 2016-03-17 ... | reverse complement strand
TGAGAATCAGCGAGTTAACGAGGGTGAGAAATCGATTTTAAGCGACGATCTCCTCCAGCCTGGTGTAGCACACCAGACAGTCAAAAATAACCGTGCAGAATTGAAATAAACCCGCAAATATCTGCTATAGAGTTGTTTGTGCAAGCGGTGGAGTGATGAGCAGCAAACTCAAACTGGACTATCAGTTTAATACAGCAGCTAACTTAGAAATTGAGTATGCTGCTGGTAGGTGGGTACGGACTACAGCAAACTGGTTTCGTGCTTTCATTGGACCTAGGAGGATTGATGGTCAGTTGTATGTTGGACCCATATACTACGAGGGTACTAATGTGATATACAAACCATTAGATCAAGAGCATGCACGAATTGTTTCAATTAGTGAACTAAGCAACACTAAGTTGCGAGCTCGCCTAACCCCCAAGTCAGTTAAGTTAAAGTACCCAAATAAGCGCCAACGTGCTGTTTGATTGGATAGCCACCTACGTATAAGATGAGTGTGAGTATCTATGGATCAGTATCATTTAATCAACAGTGGCAACAGCAACTAACACGGACATCCTCCGATTCTCAATCAGCAGGCCTGGTGTACATGCCAAGTCTAAGACATCACGCAATAAGCGGTCGAAGAATTATCGCAAACCAAATGTAGGTCAAGGTCGACGTTGATTATTTGACATAAACGGCGTATGATTGTGTTAATGTTAAATTTAACACATAGACGATAATGCTAGTGATACTAATCGTTTTGGGGCTTGCTGTGTGGATTGGTACAGCGAGTATGTGGCTAAGCAGTCGAGCTAGGGTTGGTGAGCTGGAAGCATCACTTGAGGTTATTAGAGAGTATGCCAACAACCTGAAGCTGGATAAGGAAAAGCTGTTAGCTAAGTTAGCTAAGGCTGAGACTTTACTTAACGGTCCTGCCAGTAAATCTAAATCATGCACCAGCTAGCCATTTGCTGATGGGTTGTTTTACACAATTAATCAAATCCAAATTCTTGGCCAACATACACCAAGAACTAAATCAAGCTCGGCAGGTAATACGTGGTGGTAACGCAATTATGGATTCTCCACAGAGTCAAAATAATCAACCACAAGTACCAATAGTGTATGCATACGGTGGTGATCGTAGCTCTAGAAAACCATTTTACCAATTTTGCATACGTAAATTTAACCTGCTAAGCTCCATGGAGGAGACAGCAAATTATGAGACTAATCAGCTGTTTTGTGTAAATATGGAGTACATGCAACTGTTTTTTGCACGACGAAGGTCTGTGGTGGATGCTGCTTGTACACATGCTTATAATGTCAATGGGGTTATGCCCTACTTCAGAGGTAAGCATCAGATCAAAGGTAAAACCTACCACACAGCATTAATTGATACTCGATTTTTTTGGTCCCCTAATTCACCCAACTAAACAACAGCACCATAATGAGATACAAGCAGGAAATAAGCAAGCATATTGAACAGACCCTCCACACACTAGAGATCTTGATTCGCGAAATAGAATCAGGAAAGCCACACGTCACTAGGGAGTATCTGAGTAGCCAGCTTGAGGTGCTACATAGGTCTGTTGATAGGGCCAACCAATATTTGATTTTGGAGAATGAGTAATAAGAATATCATTGGATGCAAGTTGTGTGGACAAGTTGTTGAGGCATCTAAGGGAGTAGAGGTTGTTACGTGTAACACATGCATACAAGAAGCATCAGAGTGGCCTGCTGAAGTTCGTATAAATAGATCACAGGGATATCCACGTGGTTGGAAGTTTATGAAGCAGTTTGTTCATCAAGATGGTACTGTATATTATCGTGGTACTCCGCAGCCTAGCTTGAAAGGCAAGTTGCCACCAACTGAAATTAAGCTTAAGCAGAAGAAAACAAAGGCTGAAAAAGAGCGTGAGCAGATGCAGCTGTTTTCTGAGATTGGTTTGCTAAAGTCCCAATTGAAAAAAGAAACTCGCAAAACAGCACAGACAAAATTAGTTCGACAAATCAGCAAACTGCAGCGACAGATAAAATGAGCAATACACTAACAACACAACAATTAGTAGACAATTATAATGAACTACTTAGCTTAATTGATAAGCATATAAGCAGTCCGCGCAAAGAGCAACTTAAACAGCTGTATGATGATCACGCAGATCGTATAGCGTCAATGCCAGCTAGTGGTGTAGAGCATCACCACAACTGCTTTGTGGGTGGCTACGTTGCACACGTAATAGGTGTAGTTAAGACAGCTCTTAAAATCAGAGCTTTGTGGATTGAGTCTGGAGCTACTTTGGTAGGTAGCGAGGAGGAGTTGGTATTTGCTGCTATCAATCACGATCTGGGAAAAATTGGTACTGAGCAAGAAGCCCAGTATCAGAATAATGATTCTGAATGGCATCGTAAGAACCAGGGCAAGCTATACAAGAACAACATAGCTAATCCATTTATGACAATACCCGATCGTAGTTTGAAGCTCTTAGCTGATCGAAAAATAACGGTTAGTGATGGTGAATGGTATGCAATTAAGTTGCATGATGGTTTGTATGATGATTGCAACAAGCCCTACTATGTGAGTCACGATCCCAACTCCAAATTAAGAACTGACTTACCTTACATCCTACATCAGGCTGATTTGCTTGCAGCACGAGTAGAATATGAGGCCTGGCTGTGTGATAAGACTAAGGCAGACAAAATTGCTGCCGATCAGCAGCAAAAAACCACAAGTCAGCTTAAATCACGATTTGATCAGCTGTTTACAACATGATCTATACAGTTAGCTGCATAATATTACTGGTATTGGTGGTGGGGTTATGCTACCTGGTGTGGATAAATTTTCAAAAATCTATCAAAGCTGAGCAGTATTGCGAGGCTTATGTACAACTACTTGGCACCTTATACCTCAAGATGCGTCACACGAAGGATAGGCTGAAGGAGGTAGATCGGTTAGGAGCATTTAGATCAGATGACGAAGTGGGATTTGTTTTTACAGAGATTGACAGTGCTGTCAACGAACTGTATAACTTTATAAGCAAGTATGTCAACACTCCAGAAAAGCAAGCAGGTAACGACCAGCAAGAGGCCTCGATCAAAGAAGGCGCCTAAAAATTACTACTTTCCGGCCACTGTTGATTTGGCAATTGTGCGATATAACCAAAGCGACGATGCAGATGAGCGTAGTAGAATATATCAGAAGGAGATTCAGCCCGCATTTGAGAAATTGGTTGAATTTATCATCAACACCTTTCGATACTACTACATTGGGGACTTAACTATGAAACAAGCTCAGCAGGAGGTTGTTGCATTTCTAGTTGAGAAGCTTGAAAGGTTCAAACCAGAGAGTGGTAAAGCATTTAGCTACTATAGCCTTGTAGCAAAGCGGTTTTGTATTCAGCGCAACAAGACCAACTACAAAAAAATGATCACTGGATTAAGTGTTAGTTTGGATGAGGGTAGACTTGAAGACGCTGTAATAGAAAATCCATACGAGGAGGCTGATAATTTAGAGAAATTTCAAACTAGTTTTGTTGAGTATTGGGATACTCGTATAGAGCAGCTATGTCCTAAAAAAACTGATATGCATGTGGCTATGGCTGTGTTGGAGTTGTTCAGACGACGAGCTTCCTTAGAACTTTTTAACAAAAAGGCCTTATACATCTACATCAGAGAGATTGCTGATATAAGTGGCTTGTCAGCCAAGCCAACTACAACCCCCCAAATTACGCGAGTGATCAAGTTGATTAAAGGCAAGTATAAGGAGATGTACAAAGACTACTTGCTATACGGCGGTTTGTGTAAAAATAAGGTATATTGAGCACTATTACTCTACCTAAGCAATTGTTAGTGAACCTAATACAAAGAGACATTGAAGCATGGTACACCATTGCTGGTGGACCTAATTTGGATGCCTTCGAGTTTAGTCCATATAGACCAGATAAGGCCAGGCTGAGGGAGTTGGGTTTTTATGATAATAAGGATGCATGGGTGGCTGGGGTTCAGATTCACTTACTCGAGAAATTTCTGGCTGAGTTGACAGCTAGGTGAAGATATTAACCTTCACTATTTATTTCAAATAATGGTGAGGGATGGACAAGGATACGGTTTTATTTGATCAGACATCATTTTCTGATCTGCTTCGCGATGTTTACAACAACAGCAAGAAGAAGGAGCTGCAGATTAAGGAGTTGATCAAGCAGCTCAGTGAGCTAATTAACAATCTACGGGATGCATCCATGATTGTCCCTCTGATCAAGGAGTATCTGGAGATCTCAGTGAAAAATGATGACAATCTAGTGAGACTTACTGGGATTGTGCAGCGTCTACTAGTAGCTACTGATAAGGGGAGTGCTGAGGATTTAGGCCTATCTGACGCTGAGAGAAAGCAGCTGCTACTAGACAGTCAGAAGGAGATTCCCAACCTACTTCAAGAGGCTCAGGAAATATTGGATCGTGAGGCACAATAAAAATGAGTTTATTTTTAGGGCTTGGAGACACTTATAAGATCCGTGGAGTTGGGCAGCAGGCTAACACCCGTCAACAGCTTGCCATGTCTCCAGCCCAGGTGCTGGATGTCTGCTTGGATTCTACATCACCACTATACACCAGTACGGCTGATATAGGAGCTATAAGGTTTCAGCTAATTGGTATAGGAGAGAGTGGTGGACGTGAGTTTGAAGATCAAACCAACAACATCGCACATCCACTTGACCGATCTATAGCTAGATACCCAGTCGCAGGTGAGCAGGTGATGATATACTCTGCAGTTGGAGATCGTCAAAGGCAGAGTGCAGATCACGATCAGCTTAGTTTGGTACCCTTCTACAGTTTGGTGGTATCGTCAATGATGAACATTACCTATAATGGTCATCCTTTCATGTCTCACAATGAGAAGAGAATACGAGAGGATAGGGTGTTGACCAAACAGGAAGCTGCGTCTAGATTTGAGCAAAGGATTGACGATCTTGCATTGTTCAAGGATGATCGTGATCAAATTAAGATCTTCAAGCAGCTGCAACCATTTGAGGGTGATTTTATTTTACAGGGGCGATTTGGCAACTCAATACGATTTGGCTCCACCTCAGCTACATCCAATGCACCGTGGGCACCTATACTATCTGGAGCTCCAGGGATGTCTGGTGATCCATTAATGATATTGCGAGTTGATAGGGACAATACTACTTCGGTCGCCGAAATGCTAACTGTGGAGGATGTTAATAATGATGACAGTTCGATTTATATTTGCTCGAGTCAGACAGTTGAACTTCAATTGTCATGCTCAGCGCGAATGAAATCCTGGGTGCAGACCTTTGGCTTAGAGGACTCAAAATCAAAGGCCACAACTGACGTACTTAAATCTATCTAGGATAATGGGGCTTGAGTTGGATGTAGCTAAGTTGGTTGATCTGATTGATTCAGATGATTTGGTATATGATCAGCTGTTTAGTAGGGTGGTTGATCAGGGTTTGCAAGATGGCATAGGTTATGTCAGTCGGCAGAGTTTGCATGACCTACTAAAAACCATAATTCTACCAGCCAATAGTAAGCGTGACCGTGGATGGCAGGACTATGCTCAAGCATCTCCAGGTGAGCAGCCTGGTGTTGAGACTATGAACAAGGTGAGCATCGACACCATGCGTACATATTTTGACTCGTTGTTTATCACAACTCAAGTTGATCAGGTTAGCTCGATAGCGCAGCAGATTAACCAGTACTCATGGCACAATTCAGATGAAGACAGCTCACTAATGCTGTTCACCCTATGTGGGAGTGATCGTATTAGCAACCTATACTATCTTGCAGTTGCTGCAGCTCCAGTTTCTCAATATGCTTTGCGTGTGATGACTGTTGATCCGTGTGCTGGCTACTTACTAGCTCAGTGGACTTTTGAATCTAGTCCACAAGATGGATCTTATTTTGGTAATAGTGGTTTAGCTAACCTGCAAACTCCAACAGGAGCTCCTAACCCCTTTCCTAGCTCATATGCCACCTCTTGGACAGCTAATCCACAAGTTGTGGTTGAGGGTGGTGGCGCACAATTTTCAAAAAAGGCAATTGAGTTACGAACTAGCTGGATTGAAAATCTTACTAATCCAGTAGACACCAATCCAATTGGTTTCTTACAGCAGGAGTGGAAGCAGCGGTTGAATCAAAGCTCTGACTCTCAAGTTGCAACTCTGATCAAGATCAATCAACAATTTAACCTAAACGTTAATCAACTATATCAGCGATCTATACAGGAGGATCAGCAGCTTAAACAACTAGGCTTAACTTATCAGTCAATTGCTGAGACCAATAGTGCTGAGCCTTCTATTGGTAGTACGTCTGGTACACCTACTACACTAGACCAGGTATTATCAATTCGCAATGGTGGATCTGGTAAGGTTAATTCTTATGGAGGAAGCCAACTCATCTTGAACAGTGATCGTATTATACTAAATACGAGATCTGATTATTTAATGCTTTTTGGTGCTGCAGGTGTGATGATTTCGTCACCAAACGCAATTAACTTAGATAGTGATAGCACCATTACACTATTTGCCGAGGATGGTCTATTTTTAGGAGTACCTAATAAAGGTAATCCAGTGGCATCCAAGACCAATGATCAGGAATATGAACCGCTGGTGTTGGGAAACAAGCTGGTTAGTTTAGTGGAGGATCTAATCCTGACTCTGCGCAATGCGACGGTGCTGAGTCCAACTGGGGCTAGCTTCTTTGCTGAAGAAACTCTAGATCAATTAGCAAAGATTCAATCCAAGCTTCCAGAGATTGTTAGTACCTATGCGTTCGTGGATGGTCATAGCCACGAGGTGGGTGACCAGCCAGCTGGTGCAGATAGCTCTACGCATACCCAGGAAGCTAATCAGCAGCAGACCTCAACTCCAGATCCTAATCGATCAGCACCAGTGGTAACAGAGGGTGAATCAGCTACTACTACAACACCACTAACTGAGCTAGATGACTACTATGTAACGCATCCTCTATACAACGATCCAATCTGATGTCTGATATTCGAAGTAGAGCGGTGGAGGTAGGAAACAGTGTAATTACTGTCGATGAGGTATTGAGCCAGTTCAAGCGACTTGCTTCAAAGCTGGCTGCAGATACTATGGTGCAGATATCGGCCAGGGAAGGTTATAGATCCAGGTACGAAATTCTCGATGAACTAAAGACTAAAATAAAGGATACGCCATCAGATCCCCAAGTTGCTGACTTAGTTGGTAGAACAACATCTGGTTCAGCTGAGTATAGTACTCTGGAGCAGTATATCAACACACTACGACCAACTCAGTTTGAGCCTACGTTAGCTGAGGGGCAAAGCTCCATTGTAGATCCTAATATTATAGTATATTATACGCCCAACTATCCCAACAAGGATCCTCGTCGTACGGGTCGCTATCTGTCAATTGATCCCACACAAGCATTAAAATCTATCGATACAAAAACATGGCTGCTCAACAACAGTATGCTATATGGATTTTTAGTGTATGCAGACACTGGACTATACTATGAAAGTTTGCCGAAGATTAGGCAGTATGTACGTAATGGTAGTACAGTTGCCAAAATTGCCAGTAGGTATCTGATCAACCCCATTGATAATACCATAATAACAACAACGACTCAGATGGTACTTGGTACTACGTCTACAAACAGTCCAATTGTCCCTAGTGAGTTGGAGTATGTAGTTGGTACACCAGTACTCGATAATGATAGCAATCGTCCGAAGCTGCTGGTAGTTGACAATACGGTAGTTACAGAGCCATTAGTCGAGTCCTTCTTCAGCATGAGAGATGCTGCAGCACAGGAGGGAATATCATTGAAGATTGTGTCTGGATTTAGGCCCGCCTTTGGCCCTAATGTGACACTGGAAACCACTAAAGGCCGCAGAATTGTTGCCGTCACTCAAGAAAGTATTAGACGTAATCGATCAACTTGGAGAGGGCGGTCTGACTGGACTGGTGATGATGAGAGCTTTGTGTTTCAAGCACCCTCTAATTATTTTTCACCAACAGCTGCAAAACCAGGCACCTCAAAGCATGGATCAGGATTAGCCTTAGATCTAAATACAAGCTCTAAACCACATCTAAATAATGATGTATATATTTGGCTTGTTAAGAATGCACATCAATTTGGATTTGTTAGAACGGTCTCTACCGAGGAGTGGCACTTCGAGTACATTCCCAGCCGTGCAGCTCTTGGACCATATGCTATGCTAGCTGATACCAATGCTAATCGGTTCTATTCTGACTTGGGGCTGTCAGGACTTCCAGCATAGGTTATGCCATATAACTTTGAAGCAACCTTTACACAACCCCTACTGGCTGAATTAGATGCCGGTAAGATAGGAAGTGCACAGAGTTGGGCTGATGCAATTAGTCGACACTACATCAACACAATTAAATTAGGAGCTCCAGTGGGGGTACCACCCATACTGCCTGCACCTGGCTTAAATCCTACTAGTCCACCTCCCTTTGCAATTGGAGTAGTTCCATTCACGACTGCAGACTCAAGGAAGTCTGCGATGCATAGTGTCATATATGCCTATTTCAGGGCCAAGGAGTTGAAGCTTCAGCGGGAATCCATACAAGCCACTCTAGGGTCTATTAAGCAGTTGATGCGCAAGGTCAAGAGTACCAAGCAGCGAATAGAGGCTATTAATACTCAGCTAAAATTGTTTATAGCTCAATTGGAGCAATTGCCTGAGTTAGGCAATCAATTAGATCATGGAATCAAATTATTTATTGACGATCAGGTAACTCAACTCGACAAGTTAGTGTCCAGCTTGAATCAAGGTCAATTGTCAATCGATATTTCTCCCGATCAAGCTGATGCACTATTTCGTGAAGAGTTGTTGATCATACAAGATCTTAAGCAGTTTTCACTAACAAACAAGCAGGGAATTCTACGATTATCATCCTTTCTAGCTCAACAAGCCAACCATAGACAGGGTGTGTTAAGCAGCCGGCAAGCAGCAAAAATATACGTGCAAAAGCGCTTGACAAAGCTAGTCAAGGAAGTGCTGATGCTGGTACAGATACCAGTGCAGCCTAGTTTATTTGTAGAATATGCTAATAATTTAGAGAGAATATCAACCAAATATACCAACTTTGCTCGTGCTATTAGGCAGATTGTGTGGATTGAGCGGTTTTTGCGTCCAAAAATAGCCAAACTTAAAAAAGCGGCTAAAGAGTTGGTTAATAAATTAGTCAACAGCTTACAACCAAAAGTAACCTTACTACGTAATACTCTAATAGCCAAGCTAAAGCAGTACAGTGGTCAGGTAAATAATAGCAAGAGTGTGGGCTTGTTCAAAAAGGCACAAAAAACTATAAAACAGGCTAAGAAAGAAAACACTAAGCGTATCACAAAACAGACTGCTCGAATCAAAGCTGCTAAGAAGCTAATAAAGCGTTGTACAATACTATCTACCAAAATAGTTGCACTACTAAGTACTCTGCAGCATGAAGTAGAATCAACAGAGGCTAGCCTCAAGAAAAAAGCTACACAAGTTAATCAACTGCAATCAACTGCAGCTGAGTTGGAGCATGCCAACACTCAGATTGAGCTGGCAAAACTACACAACTATGTGGAGGGTAATGGGTTTGGTTCTTTCTATCAAATTTTTGCTAAACTGCTAGTTAACAGTCGAGCCACAGCCAAGGACATAATTAGCATTTTAGAGCGCCAATCAACCAAGTACAGCTTGTATAGCAAAGAGGTCGTTGGTTTGGTTGGTGATATCAAAGCTATTCAGCAAGACATTGGTGTATTATTTGGTGGCAAAGCATCAAACAATAAACCTAAGACTGGTTTAGAAACTTCTCGACCCAAGACGTCAATCAAGTCTCTACTAGTATTAGTTAGTGGTTGGTTAAAGCCCAAACTCAATAAGATAACAACTTGGCTGCAATCTTGGATTAAGCAGCTAGCCAACAACATTAAGGCAGTACTAAAAAAGACACAGAAAGCACTAACCGACCTAGCTGCTAATTTAATTCCCACATCAAGTGCAGGTAGAGATCCCAGGACAAGACTAAATATGCAGCGAGCTAAGGCCAAGGCGTTACGAGATAAAACACGCAAAATAAAACAAACCACTCAAAAACTAACTAGCCTGGCTAAAGCAATTCCTGCCGTTGGTGCAATTATTAACAATCTAGCAAGTGGTAAATTTAAGCTGGGTGACAATCAGACACACATAAATCAACTAACAGCTAGCATATATGACCTCCAAAGACAAAATCAAGGCTCTGCTTCCCAACATAGGCTGATTAATGAGCAACAAAAGCTAAATAGTAGTTTGAATAGCCTACTAGTAGCTGAATCCATACTCAATGCACTCACACTCATAAAATCCAGTATAGGATCACAGGCGAAGGCTGAATTAGACTCTACTTTCAATCAGATCAAGTCAGCATCTTCAAACACATCAGCCGACTATGTTGCAGTGGTGGATGCTGTTCGAGAGGCAATCAACAATCCTCCTAAAACACTCAATCAGTTAAAAGCTGTTGGTGAGGCCACCACCTCACCAATACTAGTTAGCGTTAGTAGTACAAGTAAGTTGGTGGAGTTGGAGAAGAAAATCCTACGCACCATCCGACAACCTATCTTATTGCTGCTCGACAATCCTAGACTCAAAAGCAAATATCAACAGGCTATAGCTGATGGTAGTAGTGACGGCTTATTTTTGTTGGCCTATAGGGAGCTGCAGAGGATAGCTGTTGGTATATCCAAGCAGCAGTCTATTATACTATTATGCTTCCGAGCATTAGCTAGTATTATTATGCGCCTATTTGATTGGATCAAAACCGGTATCAAGAAGCTGCTAGATCGCCTACTCAACTCTGTTAAAGCTAAGTTGGCTAAAATTCAGAAGTCTGCTACCGAGGAGATAAAGCACAGAGCTAGTAAGGCCACCAATCTTGACGGCGTATTGCTTAGTACTGCGCTAGGCCTCTCAGCGAGGGCGTTATGGTTGGGTGCGAGTTGGAATGGACCTACAGGTAGTACTCATACCACAATTACAATTGGTGGATTTAGACCAAAAATGCGAGCTAGAGTGCAGGATGGTGCAACTGGTTTTGTTCGTGAGATGGCTCGTGGGTTTGAAACTCAGTTGCGACTGATGAGGGGTTTGGTGTCGCCGCTACCCAATACAGGCATCGTTCCGCTTCAATTTACAGGTTATGCCTGAAGTAGTGGCTCTACTATTTATGTGGAAAGGTTGTTAAATGAATACTAAACAGTTTATAGCTGTTTTGCGTAAGGTAGTACGTGAAGAGGTTAAACAGGCTCTGCGTGAGCAATTGAAGGATGCTTATAAGCAGAGAATTGTAAAACCAGCCCCTAAATCAGCTACTTCTATTGTAGAAGTATCAGAAAAAGCAGTAAAGCGTTTACCACGATTTGGTGGTCCAGTTGCCGATATACTTAACGAAACCCTATCAGCTATGCTACATAATCCAGATATCAATGCTCACGAGGATCTGCAGGGGCATCAACACAATACACAAGGAGAATGGCCATCGTTAGGTACCTCGCCGATGACTAGTCAGGTGTTTGCACACAGTGAGCAAGATGGATTTGCACATACAGATTTACCCACTACCACAGGTAATGACCCCACATTGGCTTTTGTCAAAGATTATAGAGCAGTAACTGCTCGTGCAAAGCAGATCTCAGATAGCAAGGGTTGATGGCAACACCAATTCAAATCAATCCAATTGACTTCGATATTGACGTAGCCGTCGGTGTTGATCTTCCTATGATTGATGGGAGTGGTACCCGCTTTAAGCTAAACTATACCTCATTAGATCAGACTAGTGCTAATGCACGTAATTTGCTATTAACCAATAAGGGAGAGCGTGTAATGCTGCCCGATTTTGGTTGTGATTTGTATAAAATACTGTTCGATAATTTATCACCAAATTTAGTATCTAAGGCTGAAGCAAGTATACAGGAAAGCTTTTCAAAATGGTTGCCACATGTGGAAATACACCAACTACAATTGACACCCAACTACGACAGCAACCAACTGAATTTGAAGATGGCAATTGGATTGAGGGGTAACCGATTTGATACTCGATCAATTGAATTAACTTTGAGTACTAATGGCTAGTATACAAACAAGGGAAGTACCTTACCTAGGTCGAGATTTTAATAGCCTTAAGGCAGGTTTAATAGAATTTACTAAGAATTACTATCCCAACACCTACAACGATTTTAATGAAAGCTCTCCAGGAATGATGTTTTTGGAGATGGCTGCTTATGTTGGTGATGTGTTGAGTTACTATGTAGATAGTCAGTTAAAGGAGAGTCTTCTGCTACACGCAACAGAGCGTCGCAGTGTTCTAAACATTGCTAATGCATTTGGCTATAAGCCAAAACTTAGCACTCCCTCAGAAGTAGATTTGGATATTTTTCAACTGCTGCCAGCATCAGGTAGTGGCATAGCGGTTGGACCAGATTTGGCTTATGCAATGCAGCTAGCTAGTGGTATGATTGTCAAATCATCTACCAATAATACCGAATTCATTGTTCGAGAATCAGTAGATTTTTCAAACAATACCGCGGACGACCCAACAGAAATTAGCGTTTATAGTGTGGACGGATCTGGTGCACCCAACTACTATCTAGCTAAGAAGGTTCGTCGAGCTATTTCTGCAACTCGTGAGCAAGCTGTTGTTGAAGTTGGTGCAGTTAAGAAATTCCTTAAGTATAAACTAGCCAACACAAGAATAATTGGAATTGAGAGCATTGTTGACTCTAACGGTAATACCTGGTATGAAGTTCCCTATTTAGCACAAGATACCATCTTTGAGCGTGTAGCTAATACAGCATTTAATGATCCTGATGCTGCTGTGTATAGTGAAGAGACTCCCTACCTACTAAAATTAAAGAAAGTTCCACGTCGATTTGTAACGCGTGTGCTGGAAGATGGATTAGAGATACAGTTTGGTGCAGGTATAAGTGACTCTCCTGATGAGGAGATTCTTGCACTTCCTGAGAATTTTGGACTATCTTTACCAACTGGAATTGAAAATCTGGATAGGTCTATTGACCCACAAGCTCCAATAGTTACAGCAGCTTATGGAGTTGCACCATCTAATGTTACACTCACGGTTAATTACCTGGTTGGAGGTGGTGTAGAATCCAATTGTCCAAGCAACACAATTAACCAGATTGTAGAAGTGGATAGAGATATTAGTAATTTTCCACCACTTACTTTGGAGCTTAACACACTAGTTGCAAATTCGCTAGCTGTTAATAACCACACAGCGGCCGGTGGTGGTAGATCAGTTGAGCCTATTGATGAAATTCGTCAGAACGCACTTGCTCAATTTACATCACAAAATCGAGCAGTTACACGTGAGGATTACATCATAAGAGCTTACGCAATGCCATCCGTGTTTGGTAGTGTATCTAAAGTATACATTACACCAGATGAGCAGGCCAACCTAGCTACTAGTGAGGTTAATGATACCGTTGCTAATCCACTAGCAATGAACATGTATATGCTTGGGTATGACAGCAATAAAAACCTAACTCGCGTTAACAGGGCAATAAAAGAAAACCTTAAAACCTACCTGTCACAATATCGTATGCTAACAGATAGCATCAATTTTCGTGATGCTTTTGTAGTCAATATTGGGGTTAATTTTGACATAGTGCCACTTCCAGATTACAATCTAAACGAGGTTTTGGCAAAATCAGTACAAGCTGTTAAGGATCATTTCAATATTGATCGGTGGCAAATCAATCAACCCATAGTATTGGGGGATATTGCTGGTGTGTTGAATAACGTACCGGGAGTGCAGTCGGTGGTTAATATTCAGATTCACAATCTGCATAGTTCATCACAAGGATATAGTAATGTTGCCTATAGTATTGGTGAAGCAACTCGCAATGGTGTTATTTATCCTAGTATAGATCCATGCATTTTTGAAGTAAAGTACCCCAACTCAGATATTAGAGGTCGTATAGTACACTACTAACATGGTATTTCGATTCTATCCCACAAAAGATGCAACGCTCTATGAGCGCTATCCAACTAAGAATACTGGTATGGATCCTGTGTTGGAAATTTCAAAACAGATTGTAGGCACACAACTCTCATCTAGCATTTTCAATTCTCGTGTATTGGTGGGGTTTGATTTCGCAGCAATAGATGAAATTGTTAGTGGGTTTGGGTATCAGATCGATGCTGGTAAGTGGTTTTTGAAATTATCTGCTTGTGAGACACAGGAGATAGCACTCGACTATAGCATCCAGTGTTTAATCGTGTCCCAGAGCTGGTCAATGGGTATAGGAAAAACTGCCAACACTCCAAACACAACAGCAGGAGTGAGTTGGGTGTATCGCGATACTGCAGCAATAACCAGCTCTGCATGGCCAACAGGATCTTATACTGGCATCGAAACTGGATCGTGGACCACTACTAGTGGTGGTGGTGTTTGGTTATCTAACTTTGTTGAATCGCAATCCTATAGCTATAGTACAGCTGACTTATCGATTAACGTAACTAAACATATGTCGTACATATACGTTGACCCCGATTTATGTGCTCCCAACAACATATTTAGTTTTATACTGAAGAGGGATGATCATAGTGAGCAATCCCAAGCCTCTTTTGGTAGTGTTAAATTCTTTAGTAGAGATACATCAACTGTATTTTCACCAGTCCTCGAGTTTCAACCTCCAATCCAAATCATTGCTACAGGAAGTCTTAATTTTGTCGATGTAAACAGCTCGTATAGTATAATTCCAACCAACCTACAAGCAGTTTATAATGAAGACACTACACCAACCATTAGATTTGTTGCTCGTCCTAAATACCCCGCACGTGCATTTACCACTTCTTCCTTAGTAACAACTCGACAGATCCTATCAGGCTCTAGATATGCTATCTATAGTGCACAGAGTGATGATGAAGTAATTGGATTTAGTGAGTCCACAACTCTACATCATGATGATCAAGGAAACTACTTCAGAGTACATATGAATAGCCTCCAGCCAGAGCGATATTATCGAATCTTAATACAAGTTCCAGCATCTAAAAACACTTCCTATGATTGCCAAGTGCATGACAATGATTGGATATTTAAGGTGTCTAGGCTAGATGACTGAGATATCACACAATGAGATATCTGGATGGGAGTTTAGTGGGTGATGGAGATGGAGTCTCTGCTAAGGCTTCTAGCAGTCTGACAATACCACCGGTCTCACAGCTAAATGAAAATACCACAGAGTACGATTTACTACCTGTAATCGTCAATAAGGCACCAACAATAATTGTGTCAATTGTTGAAGGATCTAATCCTACTATCAAACCAATTCGACTAGCAGATCAATCGGGTCAACATTTGTATAGTGGTGCTGACGGAACCGTTCGTGTATGTATTGGATCTAGCATAACCTTAAAGTTTCAAGCAGAGCAGCCAGACAAGTTCAATGTTGAGAATGGCGTTCCTACAATTATTGCTAATCAGCAGCAGCTGACCTACCAATGGCGTGTTAATGATTATGACCTCTCAAACTATCGATCAGACACGTTGCGTAGTAGTGTAGTGGTTGAACACGGCACCTGCACCATAGAAAACATACAGATTCAACATGGTGGATTATATCAGTGCATCGTATCCAATGATATTGGATCTGTGGCCAGCGAACAAATTATACTTGAGGTCTACAATCCCGATTCAGATCCAAAACTACTAACCAATCTAGTGGTCAACCCATATGGAGAGGAGGGTTTAGATGGTTGGAATCCCAACTGCTCAGAGCTTGTTGTTAAGGAAATGTCTAGCTTACCAGCAAGGCAGCTAAAAGCAATTAATACGCAGGTGTTTGGCTATACAGCCGATATGATGCATCCTCGCCCATACCAACTGGATCCTGGAGTACTTGGTGTTGATTATGCAGAAAAGCTAACCAAGCGAGGAACTTACTTCGGTAGGTCAAAGTATAAGTTTATAGCTCAGGGTGGCAACACATATGTTAAGGCTTATCAGGACATTGATTTAACCGAACTGACCGATCTAATTAGGGGTGGTGTTTATGGAATAGCCGGATTGCGTGCTATATTTGGATGCTATATTGGATCAGGTGTGTCCAATTATAAGCCTACAACAGAATTGGTGCCAATTGATAATCGTACCAATAGGCGTCAACATTATTTTGGAGCTCCTCGGCTGAGTGTTGAAAATCTACTATCAGCTGGACCTCCAGAATTATTGGATAGAGCGTATGTTACTATTGAGGAGTTTGAGGATGAAACTAGACTACCTAGTTGGATTTACAATCCTGATGGTGCACCCCACCTACACACCAACACAATAACTTTGTTTGATCCCTATACACGTGAGATCAATCAAGCACCCGGTAGTTCATATTATCCTGGATCAGATCGATTCCCAACCGATATTTATGGTTTGGGATTAGTTTCTAACGGAGATTCTGCCGATAGAATCTTATATGCTGCAGACAAGTTAATTCCCAATTATGCTGAGCGATTTACTTTTGGCCAGTATGTTGAATTTAACAGACTTATTTTAGATAAGATACACCCAAGAACAACTAAGATACGCGTATCTCTAAACTTTTTTTGTGAAGACTATCGTCTAATAGAGCCTGGAAGCCTCTCTTCCATGGGTTCTGCTGAGGTTTGGGATTTCCAAGCTTGGCAGAAGCCACACCATCGTAATACATTTAATGATACTACAGGTCTAAGTGATGAATCAATTTTCACACTACTAGACAAGCCAAATATACCAGCTGCTGAGAAGTTTTTAACTCAGCCCGATCCCCGGCCGATGATTACCGGATTGACTTTGGGGTTAATACCCATATTAGTTAATCGACCTGAAATCACTAGGTTGTATACCGATCAGTCTCTGACTATCAACTCACGTCCTGCAGCTGAAACTCCAACAGTACTAAATAACACTCCCTTCGATCCACTACAAAGGCGCCTACATAAAATACACACCACATTTTTACATAATTCAAGTTTTTCTACTAGTTCACTGGACACAACAGCTATTCGATTTGATGTTGAGAGCTTAACAAGTGGATCATCTCAATTGCCATTGCTAGCTAACCAACTATTACCATTTGTAAGAGATTACCTAGTAGATTTCCATATTGGAGGCTCAATGCAAGATAGTCAACAGTTAATGGAGTGGAGGGTGGTATCATCAAGGCGTGGGGATGTGATTTCTTCTGGAAACTGGGGGAGTCTTGTTCCTGCATCAGGTGGTGGTAGTAACTGGATGCTGGAAACACCATGGATCAATAGTACTGAGATCAACTCCACAACACGAGACCTGGCAGCTGCTAATTTGAATTCTAACCTCTATGCAAAAGCTACCGGAGGTCCTCATGGACAGCTGGTGTTTGATCAGGAGGGTAGCCAATCAGCTCCCAATCAGTGGGAGGGTAAAATACGATACATATTACACTACGTGGTAAGAGATCGTGGTGTAGACCACTCCCTAAGCAATTACATATTGCAAAACAATCTCACTACAAACACCAACCCAGCATTTGTAAATGAGATTACTGGATCAAACGCACAGCTAAGATACAATAGCTATTTGCTAGAAATACAACATCCTCAGAGGATGGGGGAATCTTCCAAAGCTACACTATCTAGAACAAGTGATATGGTTGGGTCTGGATCTATGGATCCAGTTACTGTTGAACATGGTATTAACACACAAGGCTATTTTTATTTCAAACTTCCTAATGAAATTTTGCATAGGGACGTTAGTCGGGGTGGTCTTGGTATAGGTTATGTGGCGGGGTCAGTTACAGATGCACAAGTGGTACCACGCAGTGGTGGTAATCCTATTACTGCATTATTTGCTAGTGCATCACAGTGGTGGACTACTGGAGAATTATATGGAGATCAAATTAGAAGACAGGTTGTACAGTCAATCTTTGTTGGTCCTGGTGATGGTTTAGTAGCCACAATTGATGGTACTGACCAGTATACTGTCGAGAGTGTAGCAATGAGCCAATCGCGAGCTACTGCACAGCAGACAATGTATGATGGTCTAGTTGCAACTGCCGCTGGCCAGCTGAATGTGAATCAGCAAAGTCAGTTAGTTGATCAGCTAATAGCACAATACCAGCAGCTATATGGGCCTGATGGAAATCAAGTTAGCATACTAGATAAGTGGCCATTTAATACGCGTAGCATTATACCCTACCACACTAATCCCACACAAGGCAGTTTTGACGTTATCCATGCTGGTCGTGTAAAAATTAACGCCTGCTATGACAATAAGAAAGCTCTGTTTGATCCATCCTCCTCATTAGGATTGCGAGGGAGTATTGTACTAGTGCCATCGAGCAGCTTTGATATTGATCACACTTCCCTAGTGTTTGCTAAACCACTAGCTACTGGAAGTCAGACTGAGTTGCAACTCGCAGAAGCTACCGAAGTGTCGGTATATCGTGATTATAACAGTGCCGTTAGTCTATATGCTGTACAGGCTGTTGGCTACGGATCAGTTGATGGTAGTCGATTTGGTGGTACTCCTATGCTGGGATATGATCAAGCTGGTAATTATTACCAGGTGGATATTGTAGGTATTCACGATAACATTATGCATGATAATAGCCCATTCTTAACACTTAGTGCATGAGCACTACAGTCGATCTAACTCCCCTAGCTTCAGACAGCATCCAAAGGTCTTCTGATTTTGTGCTATTACCACGAAGTCAGGCTGCACCAATTATTAGTTCTGAACCTGGTAATAATGTTACACAAACTAGTTGGATACGGGCTGTTAGAGATCAGCAGATCATCTATCAACAAGCTAAGCCTACAGATGGAGTATATCGTGCGATTGAGGGTACTGAGCTGTCATGGACGGTGTTTGCAGCAGATCCATCTAACTTAGGATCGCCAACTAGTGATGCAAATTTGAAATTTGTGTGGCGACGTGATGGTACTCCACTAGTGGAGATAAATAATAGCAATCTCTATCGTGGCAGTCGATCAGTTACCCTCTCATCAACACAAAGCACTCCAACGGCAACTGGTATCTACACGTGTGAAGTTAGTAACGCGTATGGTGTTGCTGAGACACAAGATTTACAGCTTGAGATCATCACACTTGACAACCACCCTAGGCTACACACCAACCTACTAATAAATGGTAGCGCTGATTCACAGCTGGATGGCTGGACTACGGATCTCGATATCCTTGCACGTGGGTTTGCGTCAACAGCACTGCTAGATGCTGGACATGGAAGTATGCCTAAGCTGTATGAGCTGCTCGGATTGCAGGATGATCGTCGATATAATACGGGAACTGAATTCATTTTTGGACAGTATGCTGCTGAAACATCTTACAGAGTCTTCCAACAGTGGATGCAATCGGGTCCTGAGTGGCGTACCATTGAGCCTGCATGGATGCACCAGAAACCTGATAATAATATTGAGGAGCCTTTGGCTGAGTGGAGACGCTGGATCTTAACTGGCTTAACTCCACAAATAATTGATAACGAGGCCTCGGGAGATAATGAGCCATTTGGAGGATTCTTTCCAGCAATGAAATATATTGATCAATATAATTCCAACTTTGTAGATGGGGAGAGTCCTGTGATTGGGCTTCTAGCTGAATCCAGGGATAGGCAGCTTAGCTATTTTACTAGAGATAAGCTTAAATTTATTAAATTTGGAGGAAAGGCAACCTCTCAAATGGTGCAGAGTGTAGATCTATCTGATCTGGCCGATTTTATTGATGGTCATGTACTTGGTGTAAAGCATATGACCTCTCAGTTTTTTGCCTATGTTGGTGCAGGGCTAACCAGGTACCAAATCAGAGCTCAAGTAGCCGGACAAGGTGTTGCAAACACTCAGGTGTTTAATTGGTATGTTACAGACTACCAATCCTTTATGGAAAGGTTAGAGCAAGATAGTGTTTCTGGTCGATTGGCACTTGTCCCCAACACACCAATTGAAATTTTACCACTGGTTGAGGATATAACGCAGGTAGAGCTGGCTTATTTGGATGGTGCTGGAAAGCAGATATCTAAAGATATTATTGATGGTCCTACGGAAAGAGATGTCTTTGCTATAAAGGATTGTACTTTTCTACCAGCTAGCCTTTATCCCATCTTCGAGTATTTTATAACGAACAACAACTCTATTAAAATTTTTGGACAGACCTACACAACTACACAAGCTCTGCAGCCTCTGTTTGAAGATGCTTCACCATACACAACAAACTATGAGGATGCAAATAATGGAGCTCAGCCATCAAATAGATTTGCTGCGTGGAAAGGTGATGTATCGAGACTAGATAGACTGACTGATGTGCAGGCTAAGTTTATGTTAACAAAATTAAACTGGACTAGATTTGGTAGGTTGTTTCCACAAGCATCAATCATAAAAACAAATCGACAGGGTAGAGCTATAAAAGATTTTGGAGCAGCTGCTATGTTTGGTGTGGAAAAAACTCGCACCATTCCACGTGGAACTCGCTCAGTGCGTGTCACAGTTAGATTTACTCACACCTCAAGCATAATTGCTGACAGTGATCCTAAAATCAAACACTGGCATGAGCAAACCATATATTATGATGTGTGGGGTCAGGATCTAGGGACCAATAGACAGCATATTGATTATAGCTACCCCAGGTGTGGAATTACACACATGAAGTTCCTAGTAGTGCCAAATAACTTTACACCCAGTACTAAATTTGCCAGCTATAAGCTGCCTCCCAGCACAAATACAGTTGTTGGTTACCGTAAGCAGTTGTTGAGTCAGGATGTGCATAATTCAGCAGATCCAAATACACATCCACAATTTGAGGTTGATACGGCCACCGGCAAGGTTAACTTAGCAAGTCCCCTTCCAACAGAGCCACAGAGTTTGTTTATATCACCCTCTGAAGCAGACTATGCGCTAGCACAGCAGCTGCTACACGACGGTCATCACAGAGAGGTACTTGAACAGCACAACTTTGAGCTAGAACAGCATCAGGATACAGTTGCTGCTGAGGAGCAGGGTGGATCTCTTGAGCGACTATAGATTGAGTTAGGCTATTTATGTTGGATGGCTATAGTACGAGATACCCCCCAAATCAACAGCACACATAGGCTTGAGCGAATTGAGGTGAGTTCGATCAACTCATCTTCGCGGAGTGATTTGCATCCAGTACCACAATTTGGTGCGTATTCTAATCTAGATGACCAATACCCCAATGACGTCATACACATAGATGTATTTAACGCTGTTGATCGATATCTTGAGAGTATCTACAATTTTGGCTCGTTCACCATTCAAAATCAATTGGTAACAATTGATGTAGAACAAGCAATCGCTGATTTAGGATATGTCTCTGGAAAATATAAAACACAATTTAGGTTTTTAAGAAATCATCTAGGTTCAGGTAATGGACTCCGTCTGAATATTCAGGAAATTAGTAGTAATGGTCTTGAAGTGAGAGTTGTTCCACAAACAACCACTAGCTCCAGCAATGCTACGTTTAATGCCTTTTTTGCTGAAGGTTTCTTTGTACAACCCAAAGCTGTAGTCTTACCTAATCTACATCTGTTTAAGGATGCTAGAACAGCCGTTGGAGTGTTTGACTATGTGCAGGATAAGTTTACCTTTGCTGATTTTCCACACAGCCTAATACTCAAGCTAACTACACCATCCGCTGAAATTTTGCGAGTTGGTGATAGCGTGTGGTTGGCTCAAGAGGTTAGTACCGGATTTGAGGACACCATACTAGTTACGCCTCCAGCGTTAGAGAATGATCTAGTTGAAATTGCAGCTCCAAACTGGGAAGTTACTGTCTCCAAGGGTGACAATCTTACAACAGGATACAAAGCCTGGGATGATCTACTCACCTCTGGTAGCATAACTACCCAAGCTCTTATCAATCAACTATTCAGTGGATCCCTATTGGAGGGTGTACCATTGAACTACGACTTCAACGATTTTGCTAATTTTATACACTTTGGATCTGCAGAGGAGCGTTTGCACAACTTTAAGTATAAAATGGAATTGCTGGAATTCTACAATAGTAGAATTAGCACACTGAGTCCAAGTCCAACTATTCCGGAGGCATCTAGCTCCTATTCGCTGAGTAATGTGATTGACGCCACAACAAAGCGAAATAACATCCTAGGATCGTTTGATGCATATGAAAAACACCTATATTATCAATCTAGCAGCTACCAATCTAGCAGCTTCGGTGAGTTTTTTCCAACTACGTGGCCTAAATCCACGACTTCGGCGCCCTACGAAAACTATTCAGTAACTTCATCACAAGCATCAGCTTGGTTCAATGGTTGGATCCAATCAGCAAGTGCGTTTGATGCACTTAATCCACACTCTCTAAGTAAGATTGTACCACTACATGTACAGCAAGATCAGGTCAATCAGCAATACCTCCTACTTGTCACTTTAATTGGGCATTATTTTGATGTGCTGTATGCTTACGTTCGTGGTTTAGGTGATTTGTATGATCGCAATGAGTCGCTATTTGAGGGCTACAGCAAAGAGTTGGTTTATCATGTAGCTCAAAGTTTAGGTGTAGACTTTGAAAATGGAAACACATTAGATGACCTGTGGAAGTATCTCTTAGGTACTGATCAGCAAGGCAATCAGATGTCGGTTTACGGAGGTAGCACTTCCAACAAAACTAAAGAGGTGTGGAAGAGGGTGGTTAACAATCTTCCCTACTTACTAAAAACTAAAGGAACTGAGCGGGGTATTCGCGCTTTAATTAGTTGTTTTGGTATACCACAAACCATTCTTCGAATTCGTGAATTTGGAGGCCCTGAACCCAACTTTGATAGTCGTACAGATTGGTCCTATGATAGGTTTAACTATGCTACCGTTGTAGGCTACAATGGAGCTACCAGCGGCGATGTTAATCAAAAGATTGCTGTGCCGTGGGTAGCAATGGTTGAAAATGGAAACGCATTTCCAGAGACTGTTCAACTTAGGGTGCGGATGGCACCAAGCCAAAGTAAGGATCAAACCATCCTTAAGCTAGCCAGTAATAACCTAGTTGTTAAGGCCATCAATGGCGATGCCTTACAACTAACTGCAAATGGGTCTTCTACAGCTGTATCAAGCTCAATTTATGACGGTACGTTTCACCTACTAACAATAATTCGTAGTGGATCTACTACGACCTTGGTGGCTAAAAAAACCAATTATGGTAAGGTGGTTAGTACTGTGTCAGCAAGCATTAATAGTACAACTACAGCTACCTCTACCCTATACATTCCATCTGATGAGGTTGTGGCAGCAAATAACTCACACTCAGCTGCTATCTTCAGTGGTAGTGTGCAAGAGTTGCGCTTTTGGAATACCGCACTCACTGATGATATTATTAGCAATCATGCACTAGCACCAACAAGTTTTCAGGGAAATGACCAGGACTTGTATTCTGGTACAACTTCAAGCTTTGATGATTTAGCTTTTAGATTAACACTAGGTAGTGATGTTAAGAAGATTGACTACTCCGTTACTGCTAGTATATCGTCATCACACCCTAATCAGAATTTTAACTATTTTACAGCTGGGACTGGGTCCCCTAAAAAAGGTACTTTTGTTAATTTTGCTATAAGCTCTAGCATTCCATTAGTTGAGACCCACTTCCTTGAGTGGCCTGATTTGGGTGCTAATCGAAGTGTATCAAACAAGATAAGAATAGATGATACCTTCGTGGCAGGCAACAACCAGCTATATCGCAATACTAGTGTTGTTCGTAGCTTGGGTGATAACAACCCACCAGATAGCTCAAGGTTGGGTGTTTATCTATCTCCAACTAATGAGGTAGATCAAGATATTGCTGAGCAGTTTGGGGGGCTAAGTATTGATGATTTTATTGGTGATCCATCCTATCTTGAGCTGGTCAACTATCCAGGCCTAGATCAACTAAAGTATCAATACACAAAAAAGTATAGTAGGCGTAATAATGCTCAGGCTTACATACGCCTACTATCTCACTTCGATGCCAGCCTATTCCAACTAGTAAAGAAGCTGGTACCGTACCGAGCCAATACGCAAGTTGGTCTTGTAATTGAGCCAACAATCCTAGACAGATCTAAACTACCAGCATACAGACCCACAATCAGCGAACTGCATTGGTCTAGCTCACTATCATGCTCAGTACTGCCTGGAGGATTTGTACAAGATGGTGATGGGGAGCCCTTTCGCAATATGCCAGGTTATGTGCAGGAGGCTAAGATAAATGTCAATCAAGCGACATACCTCATTCCAGGCGGTCATGTTCAGGATGGTGATAGTGAACCCCATCGCCAAACAACCAACTATATTCAAGAAGGTGTTGTTGATGCGGCACCTATAACACCAACTGTTGACTACAACTACGTAATCTTTGATCGTACGATATACCCATCTCCCGATTTAGGTGGTACTACAGATCAGTATGGTCGCTACTTAGAGGCTGGTGGTGTTGAGCAATTTCGCACAATCTACGATGAGGTTAATACAAGACAATCACAATATGGTCGAGATTTAGCAGCTCATGGCTCACAGTATGTTTTTATGACATATGCCACCTCTGGTAGTGGTAATACTAGATCGGAACCATACCTAATAACTGCTAGTCGATCTGATTACAGTAATCCGTTCAACACAGTGGTGTTAGATGCATGTCGTAGTGAGATTAGTAACGTTGGAGATCATCCATATGACCACGACATCTTCAGAGGAAAGGGTTTTGATTTCCTGTATACTTCAGCATCCAATTATAACCTGAGTCAGCTAGATCGGTTTCTAGAGGAGCGGTGGTGTAGTCATTATGGCCTAAAACCCCACAACTGCTTTACCACATCCAGTCATGTGTGGTCTATGATTGGTGGTAACCACGCCAATCCACAAGGCTTAACCTTTACAATGCAGGCATCTGGACAATTTATATCTGACTACGCTGCTCTAGATGCTTTCTTTTATCACGAATCGTGCCCATTTACTAAAGATTTGTGGTACCAGGTAGATGTCTCGATGAACTACAATTCAGCTGTATTTGGTGGTAACGGATATGGTCGACTTGAATTTGGCTCCGTTGGAAGTTCCCAGCATCAAGATTTGGGACAGTTGCAAGATAATACTGGGCGTGACTTTGTGTTAAACTCAATCAGATCCTTTGTGGTTAAGCCTAATGGACCACATCTGATACTATCATGTTCTCTAAATCAGAGTGTAAGTAATGGCAACTACGTGTACACACCAATTGTGCGTGTCACATGCCTTAACTATAGGGCTCCCGTACAGGATTTTCATCTACATAACAGTTATGGTATGCGCACCGCGCGCTATGATGGTTGTAAATTGACCTCCGCAGATTGGAATGTTGACAGCCAAGACACTATCGATGGAGGTCCGGTTGTAACAATTACCTTAGGTAATAGCACCGATCTAGTTGCAAGACCAACTGCAAGAGGCACTTTTGAGGTAAACGGTGGTTCTGGAGATATACCAACAACTACTAGAACTGGTACTCGCACAAGTACGCGAAGGCAATAACATCTTCTACACTGCTGATATACTTATGTAAAAGCATATGCACATCTAAAAACAAAAATGGGATATCTTGATAATAGTGCCGTATCAGTTGATGCGATTTTGACCAACAAGGGACGTCAAATTCTTGCAGCTGGTGGTAATCTGAACATTACCAAGTTCGCTTTAAGTGATGATGAAATAGATTATGATCTGTGGAATCCAGCACACACACTAGGTACAAACTATTATGGTGCTGTAATTGAGGGAATGCCAATACTTGAGGGATTACCTGATGAGTCTCAGATGATGAGATATAAATTGATTACGCTTCCTAAAGACGTAATTGGTATTCCTGTAATATCAGTAGCTCCAACAGCAATAACATTTACTTCAATTGCACAAGAGGTAACTATAACACCATCTACATTAAATTTGGCTGGTGGTAACAGTTCAATGGGATACACAGCGATCCTAAGTGATGATACAGTGGCCACTTTACATGTAGCACCAGGTGCACAAGCAGGTAAGGTTGGATCTGGTACAACCAGCATCACTAGCTTTTTAGATGATGAGGCTACTGGTGTGACTACAGCCGGAAAAACTATAACAGTTGTAGGATCCAAATTCATACTTAAGCCAGTTATGCAAGCTGATACTAACACAATTCGTAGAGCTTTGCTAACCATCATTGGTAATGAAACCGGCGGATTTAAGACGGTATCAATTACACTCAATCCAGCCTCCTTCTTAGAACTCGATGTACAGGAGCGTGTAGCTCTCTAATAATCTAGCAGCTGTCAATGGCACAAGTCTATAAAAACTTCAATCTAGATCAGGATGTAATTACTGGGGATGTGCAAACCATATCACAGCCAATTTGGTCTGAAAATATGAATCCCTATTCACAGTCCATATCTGGTGGGATTGGATTTTACACATCCTCCGCACAAGCATCTCAATCAGGAGACTATCACATAAATGTATACCATCGAGATCCTGCAACATCAGTAAATGCTGCTATACAGTTCTCAATTGCCTATGGCAATAGGCTAGGTAGTGGATCTTATGGTGATCCTAATACGATCGGACAAAACGTTAATGACACCCCCTCACGTGCTATTTACAGCCAGTATCGCAATCAACTTCTACCACCAACCGATAATGTATTCTCCTTTGATGGTACAGATTCGGACGAGGTATTTGTAATTAACTTGGCTAGGGCTCGATTTCGACAAAAAATTGATGCGGGTAATTGGGAGCTAAGGTTGGGCAGTGGATCTACGTTAGGTAGTGCAACAGCCTTCTCCAGCTTCATTGATACTAGCGGCGCCAGCGATGATTACACACTTAATGAGGCAGGTCGCGTATTTCTAATTAAATCTGGTTCTGGCGGTGTAACAGCTTCTAATACCACCTATGGCCTATTTTACCCCGATCAGGGTGTATTTGTGTTTCATGCGGGTTTGATGCGATCCAATCTAGGCTGGCCTATAAATTCAGCTTCAGCGGCATCATTAGTACAAGCTCGCAACCACGTTACAATGTCGATGGCACTTAAAAATGCATCCTACTTTGCTGCTCGAAGTGAGGAGAAGGTAACATCAACCCACTACTTTGTCAGAATCACAAATAAGGAATTTAATTTTTCAAACAATCCAACATTTGTGACTGGATCATCTGGACGACTAAGACACTCCAGCATGCTTCGCAATCCATCGGTATATATCACTTCAATCGGAATGTATGATCCAGCAAATAGGCTAGTAGCTGTTGCTAAACTAAGTCGTCCCTTGCTAAAGAGCTTCAATAACGAGGCGCTAATAAAAATTAAGCTGGATTGGTAGTCTTAATCCACTAGTTAATAAAATGAGATGGCTGGTGTTTTTAAGAGCATTGATAAGTCAGACATAAGGCTAACTCCATTTAGAGCTTATAAGTTAGTCAGTTTAACTGGTAGCTTTTTAAGCAGCTCAATCTATCAAGCAGACTATAATCCATATTCCTATTTTCACAATCAAGATCCACTAAATGATACCTTTGATCAGGGTAACTTAGCACTCACTCTTACTGAGCCTACTACATCAAACGGGTACTATCAGAGGGTTGTGCATAGGTCTCTTGACCATCTGTACTACCGGGACTTCTACACCAATACTCGGGCTACATTTGGGGGTGGTAATATCAACTATCAATATCGATTCTTAGAAGATAGGGCTAAGGCTATTAGTATACCACAGTCTAAATTTGGTGAAGCTATTAAGCAAGGTAGTGTAAAAATCGCCATAAGTTTTAATGGTAGCAATTACACGCTGGTAGATGATTTGTATGGGAATTTAGTTCCAAGTGGTGGAATTAACCTACTAGGTTCTACAGTATCTGGATCAGTCTCACAACAACTAGTTGGTGAGTGGCCATCAGACTCTGTGTACAAGTATCTAGGGGAAGGGCTTGTGACCTACACAAGTGAATTTAATCGTGGACTGTATGGGATGCAATCCTTACACACCAACCTATTAGCTACTAGATCTGCTGAAGTAGCACCCACATCAATAGCTGATCTTATAGGCACGAGCTATCGGTTTCAGCCAACTTCACAATCTAGAATTGAAGCTGGTGCACCAGATGCACTAGAGTATCATCAATTTTTGAATTTTGAAAATGGTGATTTTACCATTGCAGCACTAGTTAAGCCAGAATCAAATAACACAACACCTTCAGGAAGTGTGCTTATTACTAAAGCAGGTCGTAGTCAACGACTACAGCTTGATATTAACGGTAATCTGTTTGTAGAGGGTGTTGAACAAAAAACACCATACAATCTCTACTACTCTGCCTCTAGATTTGTATTTGAGCGTAATGCTCTATATGAGTCGGCAAGGGTAGTTTCATCTACAAAGCCCGTTGGTAGTTATTACCATGTCGTTGCCTTAAAAACAGGCTCCTATCTACAGTTGTGGATCGATGGTGTGCAAGCAGGCAGTCAGACCGATGTAACTCAATCTGCGGATTGCTCTAACCAGTCTAACATATATGTTGGCAATTCGTGGGATAATGTGCGTGGATTTGATGGTATTATTGATAGTGTAAAGCTGTATAGAGGTGCTTTTAGTCCAGCTGATATAGCTCTATCCCACAAAACACAAAATGTAGGTAATGTGTGCATGGGTAATGTTTTTTACACTAATGGTATGGTGGTATTATCGTCCAATGTAGCTAAATACTTTACTGTAAACCAAGTTGACTTCAGAGCAACTCAGACAATATATCAGACTGAAATTTCATGCACTGTTAATCCTGGTGAATTTAATCGCAGTGTCAATCGTACGCTTACTCGATACAATCCAAATACAAACCAGTATGAGTTCAAGGGCTACTGCTCTGGCTCTGAGTTCAAACCCTACGTAACTACAATAGGATTGTATAACCGTGAACATGAACTAGTTGCCATAGGCAAGCTAAGCACCCCAATTCAATTACCTAGTAATGTAGACACCACTTTCATTGTACGCTACGATAGGTGGTAGTTCACAACAATCAATATGCGACATAGAAGACCCAAGTCAACTAGACAGGCCGCCGTGGTTAGAGGATATCGTAGTGGGTTGGAGGCTGCTATTCAGGACCAGCTGAGTCAACAGGGCATAAAAGCTGAGTACGAAAGCCATAAGATACACTACAATGTTCCAGCTTTGTATAGAACCTACACCCCAGATTTTAGACTACCTAACGGTATCTTTATTGAAACAAAGGGCAGGTTTATACTGGAAGACCGCAAAAAACACCTACTAATCAGAGATCAATACCCAGATATAGATATTCGTTTTGTGTTTCAAAATTCACGTAACAAAATACGCAAAGGGTCCGCAACTACCTACGCAGATTGGTGTATTAAGCATCAATTTAAGTATGCTGATAAGTCTATTCCATCTAACTGGTTGTCTGAGTAGCTATTTTGACCTATAGTTGAGATTATGACTATAGACTTAATACGCGTTAGAGCAATTGTTGATCACCATTTAGGTTGTGGAATCTTAGGTAGAAGAGGTGAGGTTAGTTATTACTGTCCCTTTTGTAACCACAAAAAGCGTAAATTACAGGTCAATCTTGAAACGCAGAAGTGGCACTGCTGGGTATGTAATGCTCGTGGCCGATCCATAGGATCGTTGCTGTACACTAGCGGTGCATCGATCCAAGCCTTTGAGGAAGTTAAGCAGCTTTACGGTAATAGTGCATGCCATGTAGGTGTCAAATCCACTAGAGAACTACTAACGCTTCCAGCCAACTACAAACCACTACACGCAGTGCAAAATAGTATTTCCTATCGACAGGCTCTACATTATGCCACTACCAAAAGAGGTTTATCGCTAGTTGATATTCTAAGGTACCAGATAGGGTTTTGTGATGAAGGTCCATATGGTGGAATGTTGATAATTCCATCTTATGATCATAGTGGAAGGTTGAATTTTTTTACTGGCCGCAGCTACTATAAGGAGGTTGGTGTGCATAAAAATCCACCAATTTCTAAGGACATCATAGGCTTTGACTCACAAATAAACTGGGATGAGCCCATAACCATCGTTGAAGGTGCATTTGATGCAATTACTACCAAACGTAATGCCATTCCACTTTTTGGTAAGCTGATTCAACCAGCTCTAAAGCATAAAATAACCCTGAATGCTAAGCGTGTAAATATAATACTAGATAGTGACGCAGTAAAAAGTTCAATAGATCTAATTGAGTATTTTCTAGAACAGGGTGTTGAGGTTTATTATGTCGAGTTGCCAGGTAAGGATCCAAGTGAGTTGGGATATTCTGCGGTGCAGAATGCAATCCAGTCAACAACAAGAATGGATTTGACTAAACTGATTAAATTGAAATTGAACTACCCAACAGCTGTTGATTATCTTAAAAAAAATTGGTAACTTATACCTAGTGTAGGTGCAGAGATGCTTTGATATGATAAATAAGATTGATTGCAAACTAATTGATAGAATTGATTACATATTACATGTAGCTGATATTCATATCAGAAATTGGAAACGTCATAAAGAGTATAAGGAGGTTTTCACTAACCTATATGCTGCTGTAGAGAAACTACCTGCAAATAGTATTGTAACTATAGGTGGTGATATTGCTCATGCTAAGACTGACATGAGTCCTGAGCTTGTGCATATGATCGCCGATTTCTTTACACAATTGGGTAATAGGGTACCAACTATTGTAATCGCTGGTAACCATGACACAAATCTCAACAATAATCAGAGATTGGATGTACTAACACCGATTGTTGAAACCTTAGATCATCCTAACGTATTCTATCTACGTGACTCTGGGGTATATCAAATTGGTGATGCTACCATCAGCGTAATGTCGCTTTTGAATCCAAAAGATTCATACCCAGTATTGTCATCAGCTAATTTAGAGCCTAACTCCAAGCGAATTGCCATGTACCATGGCACAATTGCTAACAGTAAGGTTGATAGTGGATTAGGCATTGTTCACGGACTTGATTGGGATTTATTTGCTGGTTATGATGTTGTGTTGCTAGGTGACATACATAAAAGACAGATCTTGTCTGAAAGTCAGCCACTGATGTTTTATCCAGGATCACTAATTCAGCAAAATTTTGGTGAGTCTTATGATGGCCATGGATATGCATTAGTGGACTTAACGCAGGCTAGCCCACTGGTTAGCATGGTTGACATTGCAAACCAGTATGGTTTTTACACTATTGAGATCAGTAATAATCAACTACCAACTCAATTACCAATCACTAACAAGACCAACGTAAGATTGGTAGTTAGTGGTACTTCGGCAGCTGAAATAAAAGACATCGTAACTCAGCTGCATAAGCAATATGGAGTTAGTGATGTTGGTATTAATAATTTAGATCAGTTAAGTAAATCGGTAGATAATGTCAATTGGGATCCTGACGTCTACCAGGGGGATATTCGCAATTCACAAGTGCAGCGTCAACTACTTAGCGCTTTTTTTAATAATCAGCCAATCGATGCAGCTGTTCTAGATCAGATTTACAAACTTAGCGATCAATATAATTTTCAGCTAACCCACTCCGAAGTTGCCCGTGGTGTGATATGGAAGCCTAAGAGGTTTGAGTTTTCAAATATGTTTTCATATGGGGAAAATAATATAATTGATTTTGACAGTTTACAAGGTACTTGTGGACTATTTGCACCTAACCACAGTGGTAAGTCAGCTATCCTAGATGCTTTATGCTTTTGTTTATTTGATTATACATCGCGCGCTAGCAAGGCTGACCAGGTACTAAACAATAAAAAGGATTGGTTTAGTTGCAAGTTTGTGTTTGAGATGAATGGTCTGCAATACACCATTGTAAAAAAAGCAACTCGCTATACTAAAGGACCATTAGCTGGAAGACTTAGGGTTGATATTGATTTTTCATACATCAATTCTGAAGGTGAAGTGGTGTCACTTAATGGGGAACAGAGGCGTGATACTGATCGCATAATTCAGAGCTACATTGGAACATTTAGTGATTTTGTACTGACAGCACTATCAATGCAAGGTAGTGCTTCAAACTTTGTGGAAAAGACTCAAGGAGAGCGAAAGGAGTTACTAGCAAACTTTTTAGATTTGACAGTGTTTGATTCTCTCTATGAGTTGGCTAATAAAGAAGCTAAGGCAATCACCATATTATTAGAAAATTATCAGAAGCAAGATTATGATTCACAAATTGTAGAGCAGGAGCGCCTACTTGCCAAACTAACCGATAAGAAGACTGTTATTGATAATTTAGTACTTAAGCTAGAAGATCAACACACCAAATTAAATCAGGAACTTAATCAGTTAAACAAACAACTACTACCAGTTGACTATCATGGATTATCAATTGATGAATTAACTTTGCAAAAGAGCCAAGTTGACAGTCGTTTAGCTGAAGTTTCCGATCAGGTAGTTAAACAAACAGCAATATGTAGTGAGCTACAAACTAGACACACTCAGATAGAAACTGAGCTTAGTCAACAAAAAGCACAATTTGATCAGCAGGCCTATCAGCAATTAGTTGCAAAGCGAGCTGAAGTAGATAAATTATCTAGTATGATTAGTGAGATTGATCGGTGGATACCATCAAAGCAGGATAAGCTAAAAATGCTAGATAAGCATGAATATGATCCAAATTGTGTGTACTGCGTCAATAGTGAGTTTATTAAAGATGCAATTGCAACTCGCCAATCGCTCGAGCTAGATCTAGCTACAAGGCAATCTATAGTTGATCAATTAGATGTAGCTAAGCATCAAGTTGAGTCCACAAAACACTACGATATTCAATTTGGCAAATTAGTAGAGCTTGATCAGCAATTGCAAAAAAGCCTTCAAGATAGGGCAGTTGCAGAAAGTAAGCAACAAGCCCTACTACATAAACAGGAGTCACTAACTAAGTCCTCTGAAGACACCGTCAGTAAGATCGCAGCCTACCACAAGGATCAGCAACAACTACTAGCTAATGAGGTAATAAATGCTAAAATTGAGGAGTGTACATGCAACATAAATCAAAATGATCAACAGCTGCGTAAAGCTCATAAGCAGCAAAATCAGTTATATGCTGATCAGCATATATGCAGTCATACCATCAGCACAATAGAAAAAGCTTCAGCTGAAGCTAATAGATTGCTAGATCAACTAAATGTGTATGAGACCTATTGTAGAGCAGTTTCTAAGGATGGAATACCATATGATCTAGTTAGTCGTACGGTACCATTTATTCAAAACTATGTTAACAACATCCTAGCACAGGTTGTTGATTTTCAAGTGTTACTAGAAACCGATGGTAGAAATATAAACGCATTTATTGTGTATGAGGGCGAGAAGTGGCCATTGGAACTAGCATCAGGAATGGAGAGGTTTGTTTCATCATTGGCAATTAGGATTGCCCTAATAAAGATTACAAACTTGCCTAAGCCTAATTTTATAGCAATAGATGAGGGTTTGGGAGTGTTGGATTCAACAAATCTCAACTCTATGCATACCTTGTTCACTTATATGAAGGACGTATTCAAGTTTAGTTTGATCATATCTCACATTGATGTGGTGCGCGATATGGTAGATCATATACTAACTATAGATCGTAGAGAAGGATTTAGTCACATACAGAGTTAATTACTACTTATGTTTGATGCAAATCAGTCTTTACAAGCAACCACAACCTCGTGGATACATAAATGCACACTTCTTAGTAGAAGACCGTAGCAGCTTATCTCCTCTATACTTCGATATCACACAACTACCACAATCAATTGGAGGAGGTCGTAGTGTGATTGTATTCAAGGGTAATGGAGAAAACTTAGCATTAAATTCAAGTATAGATGTTGAGGTAGTGGATGCTGCTGGTAAGAACGTCTACTGTGAATTTGCTAATTTCATAGACCGGTTTAACCAGTATTATTTGGTGCTAGAGATATACGATATCACATCTAGTGGGCCTGCAACGATTTGTCTAGTTGGTAAAGCCACAAGAGATCTGAGTGGGCAACCAATCAATACAAACTATCGAGCTCACTCAACAATCAACTACCACCTGGAATATGACGTCTGTTGGAAAGGTAGTGTAATAGTGCAGGCTACGGATAGAAATAATGCTGATCTGATTTTTGATGATCCACCACATGTTGGTGTAGCGCAGGTTTATGGACCTGCTCGCGTACAAACACAAGCAACTGCTAGTGGTTTTGTGTATAAGACAGTTACATCTAGCATAGACCAACTAACAATTGTCAGTACTGATTTTGTAGGATATGATCGCGATTTTAGCACTAGTCCTAAAATTAGAGATCCAAGAATGCAGAGCTTACTAATAAATCCAAAGCAGCTCGCAAATACAGAGAATACGGTTAATACAACATTGCGTAAAAAAGACACAGATATTGTAGGTGGCTACAGAATTAGTCAAACTGAACGCTTTAATACACGCATACTTGCATCATCTTCATTCTTTCGCAAGGAGTACCTGGGAGGTTGCTTTGAGTTTTATGATTCTGGAAGCACGCCACAGAATCTTACACCCAGTCCACCTAGTGGCATTGAAATTTCGGGAAGTCTGCAGCAACAATTGATTGGATATCAAACCAATATTGTGGAGGTGATCAATGACAGGCAGGCAGTACTAGCTGATCCAGTTGAGATCACCACCCTTGACAACAGGCATCCTCCCCAACAATATATTAGTACTTTTAGATACAAGCAAGCTAGTAATTTTTCCGGTAGCATAACCTATGCTCCCTCTGATATTACCTACGCAGAAAGTATATTTGTTTCACAATCGTACCTAGAGTTTACACTTACCAATCTCAAACCCATAAGTGGTGAGATTTACCGCATTAGAACCTATACGAAGCGTGGAGCAAGTACAGGAGATTTTAAGCTACTAAATGATCAGGTGATACGCTCAGTAGAGTACCTAACTGACGCGTCATTTCCAAACGCCACATCCTATGCAAAGAGTGAATCTGACTACCAGCTTATTGGTCACTTTACAACGCAGTCGGTAGTTGATAATTACTGGAATCTACACAAAGAGCTCCCAGATTCATTTGATCTAATATCAGGTTCGGTGGCTAGTGATGTACTGATTAACTCAGTTGAACTGCACTCGACATATACACAGTCGTGTGTATTAGCTGCAAGGTATAATCAGAATTACGATATGAAGCAGGTCTACACTCTTAGTGTAGACTTGGTGTTAGATCCTTATACTGAAGTGGAGGTTTATATGAGTAGTACACCTCTAAACTACAACATAGTAGCACCAGCACTATATCCACAAGCCTTCTTGCGAGATCCCATGACAGACACACGCTCAGTGCCAGGAGTGTTGTGGAGGAGGGAGAGGCGTAATGTACTAGCATATAGTGCCTTTGGTAAGCAGATTGGTAAGGTAACCAACGACAGTAGTGTGCGTAAGCACTATGGGCGAGTGGTATTTGATTTTGAAACCGATGGTAGTGGATTTGGACGCCCAGTCTTGCGGTCACGTGTGGTTGATGAAACACCAACAATCAGTGGATCAGCTTATGTAGCAGATTTGAGCATCAAGCCACACAAACTTAATGGCTTTACACCTACAATTTTACAATTCTCAGTACCACTGACAGTTGAGCTGGCAACCTTTTTTTCTGTTATATCACAATCTATAGATCTTAAGCTGGAGTATTACGACTATACGGGTAGACAGTCGGAGTATGTTACGCGATTGGATGATGTTACAATAAATCTTAAAGGAGAAGTACCATCCAATACATGCCAGGCAGAAACTAATCTATTTACATACTCAACACAAAACACGGGGGAATTGACCAGGAGACAAATCACTAATCAGGCTAGTCAGGCAAAATAACATGGCTTTTACTACTCACGCATTTGGTCAATTTTACAAATTAATCAACCCAACCAATATCCCGGCACCAGGATGGTACACTGCTAGCTTCATACCACTAGTTTCTAGTGGACAGTTTGACGCTGGATCTAACTATTCCAGCTCCTACGGACCACTATCAGCTTCTTATAGCTCATCTGGAAATAAGCTGTGGATGTTTTCTAGCTCATTTGTCAATTATCCTGGCGATCCTGTGGTTCTTCTTGCTGGGGTTCAGCAACAGGATTATCAATATCTGACAACACGTTGGATATCGTCTTCAGCCATGTTTAGAGATCAATCCAATCAACCAACATCAATGTCTGCAGTCCCGTGGGGATCACAGGCTGGTGATTTCCTATGGAATGTTGCAACCCCATCATGGAGCTTTGTCCAGCAGGGTGGCTATGTAACCTGGATTCCCACATGGACATCTCATAGCTTTCATAGTACGTACGCGACCAGAGGCTCACAATTTGGAATTGGCACTAGTAGTCACTATCCAGCAACAAGTAGCTGGAAGATTTTTGATCCAAAGTACTTACCATTTCAATATAATGATTCATATCCATCGCAGATTAGCAGTCCTACCACATATGCTGTGCGAGGTAGCTGCTATCAAATACATGTAGATCCTATTACAGGTTTGGTTGGTGCAGCTGCAGGCTTAGATCCAATATCAAATATGGATTGCTTTAATCAGGTTAATAATGCTGTATTTGATTTGGGAGGAGGTGCTGCCATAACCCAGCTAGAGGTTGCTAATAGTCTATCGAATCAGGATCTGCACAGTGGATCATCTGCACCATCGCAGGTTAGAGCATTTGATCGAGCCTTACGTACACGTCGACTCTACTTCCCATTAACATATAGTGCTAGCGGAGAGATTCGTGGATATGATTACTGGTTACATGCTTTCACTGGTTACAAATCTACTGACATGTTCACAGAAAATGGTGGGATATACAGTGTACGCTTTACCCTTAAGCGATGGAATAGGGCATGGGTTTCAAATGACTCTGTTGCACAGTCTGGGTCAGTAGACACATACTACTATGATCCAGCTACCAGCTCAACAATACCAAATGTAGGATCGTGGGATATGGCTACAGCATATCCGGCAGATGGATCATTTATGACTGTGTTTATACATGACGTACAATCACAAGCTCCAGCACCTAGTAGTAGGGTTGCAGGAGTAGGTGGATGGTACCCACCTCAGAATAACATTGTGGTTATTGGTAATGGCTATGATACAACCCCAATAATGACCTTTGAGGATGCCCAAACTGGCTACCTACAGGAACAGTTTGAGGTGATACTAGTTCAATATGGTCATCCTGCCCAACTATGCTTTGAACCATCTGGTTCAGCAGGAGCTTATTGGGGCTGTATAATTAGCGACGTGGAGGTGTGCAAGATAGGTGTTACACAGGATCCTAGGTTTATTAAACCTGAGTCGATTGCTGAGATTACAGCACAGCGACAAGGTTATAATTATATGGCCTATGCAAACAAGTAGCGATGATCAATAATAGCGTAATAAGGAATTGTTCTAGCCATTTTCCGGTACTGAATATGATCCTCAACGATCAACTATTAGGGAAGGTGGAGATGAGAAATTTATATCCAGGTTGGAGTGGTGAGAGCTTTGCGGACGTACAAAGCAAACAGTATTCAAGCAATCCATATACCATCAGAGTTGGATTACCAGCTGTAGACCAGGCAATGAGGACCGATAAAGTGTATTTTATACTACACTATATGTCCTACAACCTAGCAGCAAAGCAGATTGAAATACGACACATTGTACCCCATCGCAATACAGAAAAAATATACATTGGCCAGTCACTGGATGAGCATCAATATGCAAATTGTAAATTATTGGTGGACGGTGATGCTGTATTTGAGGATATTTATCTCAAAGCTGCTCCAACACTTAATCAAGTTCCACTAACCAGACTACTAATACAGTTAGCTACTAGAGTTGAGAAGCTACAACAAGAATTGAGCGATTTGAAACGCTTAACTAAACTACAAACTATTTATTGAGCAGAGTATGAGCTTATTATCTGATCACTTGGTGGAGACTTTCTTGGAGCAATCTAGTCAAGGAGTGGTGGTACTGCTACCTGGGGGATTCAAACCCCCTCATGCAGGCCAATTGGATCTAGTTACTAGGTATACAACTCGCAAGGATGTTAGTGAGGTTAGAATCTTAATTGGTCCTAAGACTCGTGATCAAATTTCACGAAGCCAGAGTATGGCTGTGTGGAGAATATTAGTAGGCAATAATCCCAAGGTGCACCTACAAGCTGTAACTCAAGATAATCCACTATTAGCTGCTTATCAGTTCATTGAGACAGCAGAACCAGGAACATATGCACTTGCGGCAAGCAATAAGGGTGATGACTATACGAGAGTACAAAATTTTGTGCAGCAACACCAACCAGGAGCCAAGTATGCTCGACAGGCAATTAAAGTTGTAGAGCTATCGGTAGATGTCAATCCCTTGGTATACAAGGGTAGGCAGGATGACAAGGATGGGCAGCCAATTAGTGGATCAACACTACGTGATGATGCTAAGCAGCACAACCTAAGCAATTTTAAGACCAACTACCCAGGCATTGGTGATACACAGATCAAGCAAATCTACAAAATACTAAATCCAAACGCACCATTAAATGAGGCTAATGTGATTAAGAGTAATATACTGCGAGATAATAGAGAGCTGTTGACTTGTGGAGGAGCGGCTGGCCATCTTGCACACCCCTATGAGGATGTGAATTTAACCTTCTTAGACATAGAAAATATGATTGAGGCCGCTCTAAGTGGCAAGGTTGAGTTAGCACAGGAGAAGTTAGATGGTCAAAATCTAATGGTGTCTTACAGAGGAGGTCAAGTAGTTGCTGCACGTAATAAAGGTCAGCTAAAGAATTTTGGAGAGAATGCATTATCTGCCAAGCAAGTGCGAGATATGTTTAATGGTCGTGGAGCAATTCAGACAGCGTTTACGGAGGCTATGAATGATCTTGAAGCAGCAATTGGTAAGCTAACCACAATGCAGAAAAGTAAATTTTTTGAAAATGGTAAGCGCTTTCTTAATCTTGAGTTGCTGTATCCAGCAACTACTAACGTAATTTCATATGGTGCTACACAACTTAGGTTACATAGTATAAAAACCTATGATAAGCAGGGCAACGTTATTGACGAGGATACATCAGCAGCAGCACAGCTAGATGAAGCACTTCAGCAGGTTCAGGCAGATAATCAAAAGACTTATCAGATTAGAGTAACTAATCCTCTAACAATCAACAAGTCTAGTGATTACGAAAAACAAAAGAAAGAGCTAGTAGATCAATTAACTCAGGTACGATCTAAGTTTTCTCTGTCAGAGAGGGATAAGGTATCTAAGTACTACGTTCAGTGGTGGGGTAAGCTGATTGATGATTACTCAAAACAACTCAACTATCAACCAAAGCCAGTAATACGTAAGGCGTTGATATTGAGATGGGGCTTTGGTAATAAAAGCTATAACCTCAGCCAAATCAAAAAGGCAATATTTAATGATCAATTTAGATCATGGGTAGACAACTTCGACAAACACCAGGTACAATTAAGTCAAAAACAGGCAACACAGCCAATAGAAAACTTGTTTCTTAAACTGGGAGTATACACGCTACGTAACGCTGAAAATCTTGTGGCGCTCAATCCCAATCAAAGTGTTTCTGAGATTAAAAATCAGCTGCGCGCAACAATAAACCAAATTAAGAGTCTTGCTAATTCACCAGACCAAACTAGTACATCCGCCTTGCAATTTTTGAAATATGAATTGGCAAGACTACGGGACATAGGTGGATTTAAGGCAATAGTACCAAGTGAGGGTTTGGTATTCAAGTATAATGGGAAGCTGTTTAAGCTTACTGGGGCGTTTGCACCAATTAACAAGATTCTAGGCTACTTAAAATTTGGCTGATCCACATGAAATTAACGACACTGCTACAGACAAAAGCTGCCGAATTACACAAACAACTTCCCGTAAAAGAGGAGTATCAGCAGCTGGAAGAGAAGAAGGAGGCAATTGCTACGTCATCCAGCACCAACATCACCCTGCATTTTGATGGAGATTTTAAGCAGGTGAGTGAAACTGGTGGACCTGAGTCCAGCTTCACAGTCAGCGTATCCTCTACTGGGGGAAAGGAATTTTTTAGATCAGTAGCTGATAAAGATGAGAGTGCTAAGTTGGAGCAGGCAATTAGACTAGAGCTAAGACGCGCATTACGTAGATTTGATAAGCATGTTAGTTTGATTATGCATAAGTACGAGTATCAATCTAGACTAGGATGAGCGATTTTTTTATAGGTTCATCTGCAGCAAGTCAACCCCACAAAGAAGGTGATATTTGGACTGAGCAGGGAAAGACCTGGACAATCCAGAATGGTATCAAGCGAACAGTCAATAAACTAGATGCCGTGCGCAAACAGCAGCTAGTACCACTATGCTGTCCACAGTGTGGAGGTACTATGAAAGGCTCGGTTAATCAAATCATGTGGAATATTCACCGCATGTGCATCAACTGTGTAGTTGATATGGAGCATCGAATACTCACTAAGGGTGAGTGGGATAGCTACCAAAAGAACAAAGTGCTTGCCAATGCTAATGCATTTTGTAAGGATATGGAAGGAGCTTTGCAAGATTATCTAAATAGTAGTGTATCGCAAGCTCGCGTCACTGAGAATGGCATCGTGGAGAGGTGGAGAGATCCAAGCAAAGTTGGGCTACAGCAGATAGCTGACGAAGAAATTAGGCAGCTTAGAGACAAGATTGATCAATATGAAAAGCAATCCTCTAACTCTGGAAAGTCTAACCAAAAACAGCCTTGATGGACGGTGATAGTAAACGCAAACAGCAAAATCAGGCGATGGGTAACAACATTGCTGCTGGCTCTCGGGATGTTTTTCAATCCGTTTGGCTTCGATCTATTGTTCAAAACAATACTAGACTGGATAGGTTCATATTGGATTACGGATGCTATTTTTTATGGCCTTTCGGCATTGTGCTTTACTGCCTACTACTTATTAGTAAGATCTAAACCACATAATGAAATTAGCTAATTTACTTCTAGAGCTTGAAGAAAGTGATCAGACTAATCCTGATCTAATTGCTATTCCCTTCTTCCGTGAGTTTCAATCCAAGTATGGATTTGCACCGCTATTCAAATACGTTGGGGTAAAAGGTGGTCAAATGATTTTTACTGCAGCAATTGCCGATTTAGGTGCGTTAGACATGGTAATAAAAGATGCCCAACTGATTGCTAAGGTTGAGCAAAAACAGGCATTGTTTGGGGTAGTATGCACCACGACAGGTCTAGATAGGGTGGAGTATCCAATTTGTAAGATCAAGCTGAAAGGTGACCAGACAGAGTGCATTTACTACGACTCGAAGGATAAAAACAACTTTAATGCAGCTGCAATTAAGTTTTTGGACTTAGTAAATTAGATATGAAAATGAATCAAGTTGGTTTGCAGATTAAAAAGCGGATGGTAGAGAAGCATAAGCTAAATGAGATCCAAAAGTTGATTCGTGAAGAAGTCAATCAAATTTTGAGAGAGGAGGGTGACAAGCTAGCACCCATAAATCCAGCAACCAAGGTGGAGCCCGACAAACACTCAACTACGCCGATTGAGAAGCCACAACCCAAACCTAAACAAGCATCCTCCTCAGAACAACCTAAGAGTGATCAACCAGACACGGCAGCTGTGTTGTTGGAATTGGTTGATGATTTAATTCACAAGATTAGACATAGCGTAGGCACTCCAAGCACTTCAGATTTAACAGCTATGCTGGTTTCATTGATACAGGCGTGGGGGATGACCAGTGAGGATAAGCTACTGGTGTTGAGGGATATACGCAACATAACTATTAAATAATGCTGTGGCTGCATCACAAGGTACAATAAACAAACTAATGTTGGTGTTTGCAGCAATTGCCGTAGCAATAGCAATCTACTTTGCACTTCAACCAACTCCTCCTGATCCCACCGTTCACCAGCTAGAAAAACAACTGCACCAGCAAGATAGCATTATCAGAGTTCAGCAGGAGATTAGAGTTGGGTTAGATCTTGCTATGAAGCAGCGTCAGACAACCATAGATGCTCAAACCAAGCAAATTGAGCAATCTAAGCGTGAGATAGTTATGATCAAGAAGCATTATGAAAATCAGATTAGGAATATCAAGTCTATGTCTACTAATCAGCTTGATAGCTTTTTCACAGCAAGATACGGCCAGTGATAGACTGTGCTTCACAGTACCAGTAGCTAAGGCAATTGCAGTAGATTTGGTAAGGGGGGACTCAGCCAAGGCTGAGCTACAAGCAACCCAAATCTTACTAGCACAAACGGAGGCACGAGAAGCTTCTAAGGATAGTACTATCAATCAGCAGCAACAGATAATTGATGCTAGTAACATAATGCTTGGTGCCTATAAGCATAAAGATGCTAATTATCAAGCCATGACAACCTCATTGAGTCAACAGGTAAGCAGGCAAAGCACACAGATAAAATTTATGCAGATGGGGTTATCAATAACAATAACCTTATCAATTGTGCTATTGATTATAAAATAATGTCAGAGCCTAGCCTTAAGGAGCTAATCAAAAGAGAGTATGTTAAGTGTGCTAAATCACCAGCATACTTCTTGAAGAAGTATTGCATGATCCAACATCCTACTAAGGGAAAGGTTCCATTTCATTTATACCCATTTCAAGAAGACGCATTAGCAGACTTTCTTGAAAATGATCGTCTAGTAATTTTGAAGTCTAGGCAGTTAGGAATATCAACCTTAATTGCTGGGTATGCACTATGGTTGATTCTATTCCACAGTGACAAGAATTGTCTGGTGGTTGCTATAGATCAGAATACATCTAAAAACTTGGTAACCAAAGTCAGAGTGATGTATGATAATCTTCCCAGCTGGTTGCGAATTAAGTCTACCGAAAGCAACAAACTATCAATAAGATTGTCCAATGGATCTCAAATCAAAGCGGTGGCAAGTACAGGCACGTCTGGACGCTCAGAAGCACTATCGTTGGTGATTATTGATGAGGCTGCCTTCGTAGAAGGTGCAGAGGAGTTGTGGGCATCACTGCAACAAACGCTATCAACAGGTGGACAGGGTATAGTGCTCAGCACCCCCAATGGAACGGGGAATTTTTTTCATAAGACTTGGACCAAAGCAGAAAACAACGAATTCTCCACACCATATAAAACAATCAGACTTCCCTGGACAGTGCATCCTGATCGCGATCAAGCATGGCGAGCAAGGCAAGACGAGGAATTAGGTCCACACCTAGCTGCGCAAGAGTGTGATTGTTTATGGGGTAATAGTGAAGTAACAATTCGGGATAAACAATCCGGTCAAATTAAGGTTGTAAGTTTAGAGCAGTTATATTCTCTTTTACAAGAGGGGGACTGTCTATAGTCAGTCAACTTCTTGGGATTATGAGTCAAGTGAGGCAGCATTGGGACAAAATAAAGCATCATTTTGATGCAAACGGTGAATTAAAACAAAAAGACCGACTTAGAGAAACCGCAATCAAGGAACTACTTGGTTGTAGGTTTGTTAGAATTCCATATGATAGATTTTCACACAAACAATAGGTACGAAATACTAACGCCTACGGGGTTTCAAGACTTTGCGGGAATTCGACGCACTACAAAGGATTGTGTGATGCGAATTATGTTAGAAGGTGGAGTAGTGTTTGAGTGCTCATTAGATCATCGCGTGATGGTTGGTTCGCAAGAGGTACTTGCTAAAAATTTGGTTCAAGGTGATGTGCTTAATGGTGCTTTAGTCATAAGCAGTGAGCTGTTGGATAAGCAGTGTTATCTATATGATCCTGTGTCTGTAGGCTCAGACAGCCTTTACTTGGCTGATGGGGTAACTTCTCATAATTGTGATTTCTCTACCTCAGGCAATACGGTAGTTGCACCAAACATCATTACTGGATTTGTTAATAGGCATCAGAAAGATCCAGTAGAAAAAACTGGATTTGATCACAATCTATGGCGCTGGGAGTATCCTGATTTTACTAAAAACTACATTGTATCTGCTGACGTGGCACGTGGTGATGCAACAGACTACTCAGCATTTCATGTGATTGAGGTAGAGCAGGCTAGGCAGGTCGCATCCTACAAAGGACAGCCTTCTACGCGGGATTTCGGCAACATGTTAGTAGCAATAGCATCAGAATATAATGATGCACTACTATCAATTGAAAATGCTAATATTGGTTGGGCAACCATTCAACAGGCAATTGATAGAGGCTATCGTAATCTCTATTACACGCAAAGGGATGACGCGTTGGATTCAGATCGGTACTTGCTGCGAGGACATGATTTGACTAGTAGGAGTAACATGGTTGCAGGGTTTACTATGTCACATAAGGTCAGACCACTGGTAATCAGTAGGCTGGAGTTGTATATGCGTGAAAATAGCTGCATTATACGGGATAAGCGGTTGCTAGACGAATTATACACCTTCATCTACAAAGCTGGAAGAGCAGAAGCAGCACAAGGCTACAATGACGATATGATCATAAGCTTCGCACAGGGGTTATGGGTAAGAGACACGGCAATTAAGCTAAGGCAGGCAGGAATAGAGATGAACAAGTTGGCAATTAGCAATATGAGGTCCACCACAGCGGTGTATAAGCCAACTTTGGTGGTTAATCCATGGCAAATGGATACTGTAAACGGCAATAAGGAGGATCTTAACTGGCTATTGTGACTACCTATTACAAACGTAGCTTTTAATGGCAGATTCCTCACTTTTTGGTAGACTAAAGCGTCTATTCAGTACAGATGTACTAATTCGAAATGTTGGAGGTCATCAGCTTAAGGTTATCGATACTGCTCGAATTCAATCTGATGGCAATATCAACACCAACAGAAGAATTGATCGATTCTCACGAATATTTTCAACCAACTCCTCTGGGTTTTCCCATTATGCAGGCCAACTGCAGCTATACACTAGGTTAGAGTTATTTAGGGATTATGAGGCAATGGATTCCGATAGCATCATTGCTTCAGCTCTCGATATTTATGCGGATGAGTGCTTACATGGTGAGACGGTCATACCATTGTTAAATGGACAAAAACACACGATCAAGCAGCTGTATGAAAGTGGTGCTCGTGACTTCTGGCTTTATGGCCTAGATGGAGACAATACCTTCAAGCCCGTAAAAGCGGATCGTGTGGCCTATAATGGTAAGAAGAAAGTCTATGCAATTACATTAGATGATGGTACAGTTTTAAGATGTACATCAAACCACATCTGGATCACACCAGACGGCAAAGAGATATTAACCTCAGAGCTGCAGGTAGGAGGAGCTATACTAGCACTATCTACAAAAAAGTCCAC
>ERZ724505.133-NODE-133-length-45958-cov-17.162212_pt1 | contig 45958 bp, 54 predicted proteins | sample MGYA00376038_ERZ724505 | MGnify/ENA primary metagenome ERZ724505 (study PRJEB28724, sample SAMN07190884) | wastewater metagenome | isolation source: effluent of sewage treatment plant in Hong Hong | place: Hong Kong | collected 2016-03-17 ... | reverse complement strand
CCCAGTTATTAGAGCCAGAGTGCGGACCCGTAGAGTGGTAAGGAGGGATAAGAAACCATGATAAAAACATCAACAAAACACCCAACACGTTGCGTACTAAGGCACTTGCACACAGAATGCCAGGCTGATGGCCTGTCACAGTGTCACACTAGAACTAAAACCTATGCAATCGAGGGATGGGATGCCTACGGCGCGTCAAGAGACTACCACAATCGGATATGCCTATATCAGGAACGCCACGGCAAGCCCCAAAACAGTGTTACTTGTTATGTATCCTACGCCAAGGGTGAGGGTCACCTGTTGGTTGTAACTAGGTTTTGGATTCAAGGGGAGGTTAAACCACTGTGACTAGACAGCAGCCAAAACACACGCCTTGGCGCGTTGTGACTGATGGTATAAATTACTGGGTTGAAGTCAATAACCGGATTATCATAGTGTCTAAGGGACGCAGCAAAGTCGAGGCCAAACAACACGCCAATCTAATAGCCGCAGCGCCTGAAATGTTGGAGTTATTAGAGCGCATAAACCACGCTTTTTATGTCAAGAATAGTAGTAAAGTGTTGCGTGAAGTGATGGCCGAGACGAAACCGCTATTACAAAAAGCACGGGGGGAGATTAAACCGCTATGACTACTAACAGACCTAGAGCACCTCATCAACCCATAGAGAGAGAAGACCACGCTGACTGTTATTACTCGGTATGGGCAAGGGCTTTGCTTACTCCACCAAAAGTATTAAGATTTATTGCTACACACAAAAAACACTTGCATTATAATTAGTGGTGTGTATAATTAATAGTGTAGTCAATCAATCAGGAGATACGGCAATGATGACTGAAAAAACACTGCGCTTCGAAGTTTACTTCAACAGCACCGACGATTTAAACCAGTGGGTCGAATCGCACAAAGACCTCGCCCCGGATTGGGATAAAGTCGCCCTGCGCGCCTGGGTCAACTGCGACGCCCACACTCACGAGTTATTAAGTAACGAGCAATTACTAGGATGACCGACAAGCCAAAACGTCCCCCAGGCAGGCCACCAGGCACCACCAAGCCAATCGAGTCAAAAGCCGTCCGCGTCAACGTCACGATGGCACCAGCCCAGCACGATAAATTTAAACAACTAGGCGGCTCCGCTTGGTTGCGCGCCCAAATCGACCGCGCCCCCAGTTATTAGAGCCAGAGTGCGGACCCGTAGAGTGGTAAGGAGGGATAAGAAACCATGATAAAAACATCAACAAAACACCCAACACGTTGCGTACTAAGGCACTTGCACACAGAATGCCAGGCTGATGGCCTGTCACAGTGTCACACTAGAACTAAAACCTATGCAATCGAGGGATGGGATGCCTACGGCGCGTCAAGAGACTACCACAATCGGATATGCCTATATCAGGAACGCCACGGCAAGCCCCAAAACAGTGTTACTTGTTATGTATCCTACGCCAAGGGTGAGGGTCACCTGTTGGTTGTAACTAGGTTTTGGATTCAAGGGGAGGTTAAACCGCTATGACTACTAACAGACCCAGAGCACCCTATCAACCATTAAAGATTATGCAACAATCGCCAAAGGCTAAGCTATGGGGTACCTTGACGGAGCCTGTAGAATGCCCTGCATTCCTTTTGATGGGCCTAGTGTTTGTGCCTTTGTTAGATAGACTGTTGGAGATTATATTCTGATGATAGTCAATTTTGGTAACTTATCAGTAATAGACCCAGGCTATATAACTGTGAAGCGGGAGGCCAGCGACAAGCGCCCAAGTGACGAGAGCCATTTCTTTTATCAATTGTGCCAACACTTAAAGAAAAACCACTCAAGCTATGGGCCTTGGGCTAAACTAGGGTGCAAGTCCTATGCCAATGGACGGTATACCCAAGCTGTTCCAGGACTAAACGACATTCCTTACAGTGTAAGGCGTGGCACCAAAAACGCTAAACTGACCTATCTTATTTATGATAACTATTATAGGGTGCGAGACGTGGCCAAGGATTTTTGGAATGGTGAGGAGGTGCACTTATCCATATTTTGGCCCAATGACGATAGGAACTAAACCCAATGGATACCATGGATTTACAACCCCTTTATGATGATGCCAACACGCCAGGGAGCGACAAGCGTTGGTACTCGTCATCTGGTGGGCGGATTGACTTGGTGATAAGTCTCTTTGATGCACACAGAGGTTACCACCAAGGGGCTTGCGATTCAGACATAGAGGAATTAATCGACGAGCCCTATATACAAGAATTGTACCTAGAGCAATTAGAGGAGTTGAAAGAACAACTAAGATTGATGGCCGATGTTATTATCAAGGAGGTAAAACCACTATGACTAACACACCCGAAAAACTGACTGTTAAGGTAACCTTGAATGAATCATTCTATGGGGAGTTTATTAAGATGATATCGCCCAAATTAATAGAGGAGTATAACAAAATGGATGCCAGTGACAGGGCAGTCATCAGCTTTGGCATGATTCCGCACAATATGGCACTGGATACTGAAACGTGGTGCATAGACCAGATAGAGAAACACCAGAGCAAGCACTATGAAACCGATGTTAAATTGGATAAAGAGTCAGCATCCATCATTAAATGCCGACTAGGGCGGGAGTTTGCCCTGTGGCTATTCAACCACCATAACGCAGTAGATAAGCATGGAGTGGTAGTGTAACGGAGAATACTAAGTTTATACTACAAACCCAACGCACGTATCAACCAAGAAACCGAAGGAAATGTTACCCATGAATAATAAACCGACACCCGGCTCTCAGTTTTATGCTGTAAACCTGAAGCCCTACAACAATGGCAGTAGTCGCTGGCTGGTCTATTGGCTGGACGATGGGACCGATACGCACGAGGGAAGACTGGTCAAGCTATGGCCAGCGGATTGCCGATGCCACGCCAAAGCAAAAAAGATAGGCTATACATACACGACTAATCGGAACTTGCCAGCGTATCATATCCACCTTAAAGGTGTGGGGACGAGTCATCTATTCCTATTGCAGGAACAGGTGGCATATATATTGCACAATGAATATGGCTACCCACTAGTCGATGGAAACGATATCAAAATGGAGGTGCTAGGCTAGCATGACGATAATAAAAAACCTGTCAGTACTGGCAGTGATAGCCCTTGACCTTTGGCTTATCGTGGCCAGCGTGGCCGGTTTGTTTGAACTAGTAAGCCGATGGTAACCTAAGGAGAAACACACGCTATGCAAAGTCAATACTATACCCATGATGGGTACCCAATAACAACAGAGGCAATCCGCCAAGCCTTTAAACTAGGGCGGGCAAGGCTTGTGCACTCGCACGGCGATGGTAAAACCCAGACCAGCTTATCCATTGATGGCCAGAGTTGGGATACTAGGGGGCAATGCTACTCTAAGTGGGACGAGAGTTGGACCACTAAGCCGATACATCTGGGGGAGGCCATCGCAGCAGCTTACACAAGATAGTTCAAAAGTACTATTGCAATCTGAAACAAGGTCAGCTATAGTTATATTGTTAGGTCAATAAGTCAACAATACCAACCAAAAAGGAACACCAACCAATGACAACCCAAGCCACCCCCATAGTACCCCCAAAGCAAAGGTTACAAAACGTTATCTGGTCACTGGACCGCCCACTGATGGGCAACCCCATCGCCCTTAACGTGGCAGCTCACACGGTAGCGCAAGCCGTCTCTGAGTTGACAGGGTGTCCCTTTGTGGTAATGCCCGCGCTTGATAGAGATGATATACGACGTATGTGCAATGAATATATCTAAGATATAATATAATCTCGGAGGAAAAAACCTCCGAGTTTTCCTAACTCGCCCTGCATTTTGGGCAAGCACTAGACTTCCGAGCGCCTTTGTGCGAAAATAAAACTGTGAGGTATTACCGTGAATAAAAACCCATCCGCTGCCACTGTGGCCTTTGAGCTTCACAACATACTCCAGGGGCCTTCTGCAATATACCCGCCCCCACGTCCCGCCAGTAGGGACCTTGTAAGCCTCAATAAGGCTGTCCATGAGAACTCATACCCTAGCCGTGAGATGCCGGGGATGGTCAATGTCAGGTCACCCCACTGCAAGGTATCCGTCAACCACCGCCTGCTCTCGGAGATAGCCACTACCTTAGACATTATGTGCCCACGTTGCTCTAAAACCATGTGTATCGGGGTGTATAACTCCCCGGTATTCAAGTACAGCAGCCCACCGACATGGTATTACCCGATGGGAGCCCGCATGATTAGGCTACCGTGTTGCAGAAAAGCGGTGGTAATTCATTTTGGGCGAGACCCACAATTTCCTCCACACTTACCGGAATTACACAAAAGGGTGTGACTGGGGTGACCTGTCTCAAATGCGGCCAGTCACTGCCCGCCAACACCTTCCGTGTTTAATATGGGAAATGAGGGTGTGGTGGACTCCGTAGTCTTTCGCTAGCTGCGATAGGCTACACTCGTCACCTAGCAAAGTAAGAACATCATGGATTTCCTCTACCTGGGTAGACCACAGTTTCTTCCCAAACCATGGAGCTAGTCTTTGAGATGCCATTCTTGTGGGCCGACGGGGCGGACACTTATTCATACTCAACTCCTATTTACAAAGAGTATCTAAAAGCCGACCGAAGAACCCGGCGTTTGCCGAAACATGTCGTTGTCGTCCTCTCCGAGCACTTGGACCCGTGCTCACAGGTGCTTCATCGGACTGTCGTAGTCGAACGAGTGCAGTATTCCGTGTTTCTATCTCCCGGTTCAGAATCTCAATCGTCCGGGACTTCTCCACGGCATCCGTTTCGAGCTGGACAATCCTCTCTGAGTATTCCATCACTCTATCGGAGAGCATTAGCACACGGTCTACCAATTCTGAGTTAAGGGCCGCTGAAGTAGTTTCCGGCTCCTCCTCGCCAGGGTGGGCGGTATCATCATCGGGCCTGGTAATCTCAGCCAGAGTAACCTGGGATATCAGCATCTCCTTCAGGCCTGTATCTGGGTCTATCCTAGACTCATACTTGCCCCTGCTGAGTTGACCATATAGGGTCTGGGGCTTCATGTTAGTTAGTCGCAAGACATCTCCCACCCTCAACCACTGCGGAGTATCCGCCCCAATTGCTGGGGCCTCAGCTAAAAGCACCATTGTTGTTGTTCCTCATCCTCGTATTGTTGACTTTTATTACAAACAGTGTATGCTACTGCATTATCCCTTGTCAACTGGAGGAACAGAGATACATAAGCAAAAATTTGACCCCAGGGCCGAGAATCCCTGAGGTCATGAAGTCAACTAGAGGCACATAAGCCTCTGGATAATAGCACCTATGACAGCCGGTTGTCAATAGGTGTATCAGAGTTGCCTATCAGATAGAGGACATACGGGTATGAACTATCCGACGTATAAACACGCCGTTGCAGCAGCAGAGGCTAAAAGCCGCACAGCAGCCGTAGTAAATACTTCCTATCATCCATCATCTATTATCGATGATAGATTAAACATACAAAATCCATTATTATCGATGATAGATAATAGAACCTTTGATGCACTGTCAGAGAATCTGGCTACGGATAACCTGATGTTGATGGCCCAGTCCTGGGGTTGCTACAGGAAGTGGTTGTATACGATGTGCCGAAGACTGGGGTATGAGCGGGTAAGGGCTGCGGTTAAAGAAGTCTGTGAGAATCCTCATATTGTTAAACGGGGGATTTATCTTAACAAAGTGTTACAAAGTATGGCTTAGACCTTGCATATTACTCAGTGTTGATGATATGATTGTCACTATGAGTGAGATTTCATATTATTACCTAACTGAGTGAGGAATAAAGAACCATGGGTGCAACCTTCCAAACTAGCCTCAATGGGCGCTCTGACTGGAAGCAGATTCTGGTAACTGTGGCGGCTAACGAGGTTGGTACTGACATCGACCTACCTGCACTCGGCGCTTCGGCTGTGCCTGGTGCAAACGACCAAGTACAAGTAGTGCGTATTCTGCCCACAGACAACACTGTCGCAGACCCGAAGGTAACCTTCAAGTCAAAGACCTCCGGCGGCTCAACCACGTTTTCTAGCCCTGCAATCCAACTTAGTGGTGGACAGCCACTAGGGACTGGAGAGGGCAACGCCCCCATCTTTGCTGCTGCCCGTGGAGATAAGGTTGCCATTAATGCAGACGCTGCTGGCAGTTTCATTGTATTTACTATCGTGGTGGACCGCTATGCCGCAGCAACCTCCTGCTAATCCAGGCCACCGGGGAGCAACCGGCTATAACCCACCCATAGAGTATTCTCCTAAGCCATTCCGCCATACACAGGTTGATAAGGCCTTGCAAAAGGAGATTCCGTCTCCCAAAAATCAGATGCTGCATCAGATGCTCTCTGGGCTGCACTCTGCGAAGACCCACCTATTCAAGTTGTGGTCTGCGGATATCCCTGATGTGGACCAGGCGATTAATCAAGGGTCAACCCCTACCGAGACCATAGGCGGGGCTGGCTAATCCAGTTGTGAGTTAGTGAGTGAGTAGAAGGAAAGTCACCAGATGACTAATAATGCCATGTTTGTACGGGAGACAGCCGAAATCGAGGATATCTGCCGTGGGGCAAAGAATAAACTCATGGAGTCTTTGCACTGTGGAGACCTCCTGGACTGGGAGAAGACACTGACCGAGGTCATCCCGGCCCCAATCCTGCATAACACTATGACTGACTTTGAGTTCTATAACCGCCTGGTAGACGCGATGATGGCCTCTGTGCAGGTGCCATCCGAGCGTAATATCATGATTAACTGTGCCTTGGCCTACTGTGCTGAGATTAGTTTCTTTGGGTGCGGACCCAAGTTTCCCCAGCGTCCCTTGCTGGGTGACCGGTATGAGCTAGAGGATGTGGAGCCGGTATTCACCATTATCTGCCAAGACGAAGAGAAGAAGCTGTGCCCTGACCCAGTGGCCGCTCTCCGGTTCTCAGTCTCGCACCTGGGAGCAATAAACTGGTATATCCTGGATGTCTCTTGGTTGTACCCAGCGGAGTCCATCCTTGCCCCATCTGCTGAGATAGTTGCTGGAGCTGGGAAATCTACTTCGGTAGGTGGGTTGACAAAACCCAAGGCAGCCACTAAAGTTAAGGTAATGGCTTCGGGTGTCCCCAATAAAAGTAATAAGAAGAAGAAACCTAAGAAGCCAGCCTGTAGTAAATAATGGATACTGCCACAATGACCGCTGAAGCTACAACTAAGAACCGTGACTATATGTTTGGCCGCCTCCGCCGAGCTGGGTTTAATCCCGAGGAATTGACCCTTGAGATGTATCCCCAGGTAGCTAGTAAGCTAGGCTGGGCCAAGTCAACCTATCGCACTGTACTTGCGTTTGCGGGGCGGTACAATTCTAGGCAGGCCGGTCAGTTCGGTAGGACTACTCGGGAGTACCTACCCTCAGATAGAGATATCCGGGTGCTGAAGGAAAAGCTGGGAGTCTTCGTCTCAATCTTGCAGGCGTTCGGTTGCCGCTACTCACAGATGTGGACCCTCAGCATCGATGACGAGCATGTACTCATCCCCCCGTGCAAAGGTGGCAAGGCAGTCTCCCATGAGGTCCGGTCTCTGCCCCCATCCTTGGTAGCTGAGGTAAAATCTTGGATTGTAGAACGCAGCTATACTGAGCCTGGGGCTATGCGCAAGCGGTGGAACCGGCTGGCTGAAGCAGGACTGATTGACAAACGCTGTGTGCCGCACTCCTTCCGCCATGCGTTGGTAACTAAGGCCATTGCCTCTGGCATCCCAATTGCCTCTGTGTCGAAGCTGGTGGGCCACTCCAGCCACGATACAACCATGGCCTACCACCATGTACCGGCACGAGAATCAGCCCAGTTGATAGGGCGCTTGTATAACTAACCTTTTAAGGGTGAGCTAAGTGAGTGATGAAGAACCCATCTCCTCCACTATGCAGGAGGAATTTTCGGCTGAGGTGAAAGCCCAGTGGGAGTTAGAGCACTGGTGGGTCACCACGAGGGCTACCCAGGCCAGGGCCAAGAACCAGGCCCTCCGAGAAGGGGGCCGCCCACTCAGTGATAAGTTATTACAGAGATTAGTAATCCGAGTGGCTGAATCGGTGGCCTTTAAGCTGGAGGAGGATGTTGCCCAGCTTGACTCCTCAGAAGGGAGGGGTGCCGTTAGGACCTCCATTAGACTGTACTCTCAGTTGCTGGAATCGATGGAGCCATTCGAGCTGGCCTACACGGTATTAGCCAGGGCTGTAACCATACTGTTGACTACCCCGCAGCCAGTGCCCTTGGCCTCGTTGGGCCACAGAATATTAGATGCCTTGGAAGAAGAGCTACGCCTGCGGGTCATGGTTAAGCTAGACCCAGAGTTGCCTGACTTGGTTCGGCGAGTGCTCAAAGACTCCAGAGCAACCTTGACCCACCGCCGTAAAACCTTCAACTTGCTCTTCCATAAGAGGGTCAACTACCGCATTCCCCAGTTCCTGGAGGACGACACCCTGCGGTCTCAGACAGCCGCAGCCTTGTTGGAGTTACTGTTTCACCCTAAGGCTACAAACCTGTTCTTGTTCAAGAAATACTTTGACCCAAAGGTCCAAGGTATGCGGTACGGGATGTACCTGGCCGAGACAGCCACAGATATATTCAACCGTGAAAAGGACCTGAGCTGGTTGGCCGCCACCACCCGCCCCCTAGGCATCACGCTCTTCCCACCTGGGAAGAAGAATATCACTGAGACTGGACCTGGGGTCATGATGCTTACCAGAGAGGTCAAACCCGTGGTGATGTCTCCTCTACGAGGAAAACACCGTGGGGACCTGGTCACGGCATTAGACAATGGCCTAGGAGTGGATAAGTTCCAAAAGGCTCTCTTCCGCCTGGAGAATACCCCATTGAAAATAAATACCACGATGTTGGCCTGGGTTCAGAAGCACCAGGAAACCCTCCGTGGTATGGGAGTCCTGGTCGATTCTTCACTGAAGTTACCACCATATCCGTTCCAAACTCGGACCAGTGAACCCACCTCTGACCATGATAAGCAGAAGCTCTCCGACTATAAGTCTGCGGCAACAAAGGCTCACAACAAGTACTGGAGAGCATTGGTTAAGTTCTCGAAGGAAGTTGAAACCCTGGAGCTAGCCACAAAGCTATCAACCCATGACCGTTTCTACTTGCAGCATTACGGGGATTTTCGAGGTCGGCTGTACTCAGTGAACAACAGCCTGTCCTTCCAAGGGACGAGCCTGGCTAAGTGCCTGTTGGAGTTCGCTGAACCTAAGCAGTTTAAGTTAGAAGTTGGAGACCCGGCATTCCGCTCACTGGTCCTCTACGGGCTACGTTTAATATCTCCGTATGCTAAGAGGGGCTCCAGTGAGCTACTGGAGAAGTTTGACTGGATGAGCTCAGGGGTGATTCATTGGCTGGAGGGGTTCTTGGATACCCCCGATAAAGCCCTACAGGTGGTATCTAATAAGGACTACCTCCCGTTTATAGCGTGGTGTCATGAAATGCTCCGCCTGACCAGTCATACGTGGGGGTCAACGGTTTCGTCTGCTCACCCAATCCGCAGAGATGCCACCTGTTCCTCCATCCAGCACATGGCAGCCATGTCAGGGGACACTAAGGTGATGGCCATGGTCAACTGCATCAAGCCACAGGGGGACGGAGCTGCTGGGGTTCGAGATATTTACACTGAAATAATTCCTGACTTAGACCGGCGAGGGCTCCAGCGCGATTGGGTGAAAACGTTTGTGATGACACTGGCCTACCAGTCCACAGAGCGCACCCGTAAAAAGGGACTCAGAGAGTCCTACAAAGAGCACTTTGGCCAGGAGCTTGGGTATGAGGCAGCCACGGAATTATCAAAGGATATCCGGGAGTCGGCGGAGGCCGCCCTGGGAAAAGTCATAGATTTACAGCGGTGGCTACTCAAGGTCTTTACCCAGCTTGTAACACGAGATGGGGTTCATGCGCTCTCTAAGACCCCAACCTCCTGGATTGTTGACTCCACTAAGTACCACGTTCCAACGGCTGTGTATCGGGTGTTGACCTATGACGCAACAGTACGAGTGGTTATGGCCACGGAGATGCCCGAGGAGGCTGACGATGACTCTATTGACTTGAGGGCTTCTCGCCGTGGGTGGGTGGCAAACATCATTCATTCGCTGGACGCAGCTTTGATTCACCAGGCGCTAAGCTCATTAAACATCCCAATCCAAACCATACATGACTGTGTGGTGGCCCGCCCAGGTGAAATCCTAGTGGCCCACGAGGCACTACGAGAGGCCTTTGCATCAATGTATTCCCCCAACGAGGCTTCTGGTCTGCCACACGCTGTTCACATCCTGTCAAAGTGGTGGGGTCTCAAGGAGTCATACCCCAGTCTGTATGCCGAGGCAAAAGAGCTGTTCCAGGCCGCCCCTGAGACTGCCTTTGAGTCTCTCCCGTATTTCTTTGTTTAAGACCCCAGGAGGCTCTTCTACTAATGGCAGGATTACCATTCCCCAATTCCCCGGTGTATATTGACTCCACTAAGCGGGCCTACCAAGTAGCAGTAAACCATGTGCTGGCCGAGGAGGACGGGTATCACACCTTTGGTATAAATCATCAGGAGGTGAATGCCTGCGTGGTTAGACTCATGGGTGCCATGCAAACCGCTCCTGCTGATGTGGCAATTGCAGCGGTGGCGGTGGTCCTCTTAATGATGGTTGAGCGCTGGTCTCTAAGTATAGGCTCTTTGTTCCGATTCACCGATGCCTTCCTATATGGCACACGTGACGATAAAACTGCCATAGTAGCTTTACAGCGGTTTTTGGCCATGATGTACAAAGAGCACGTAACTCGTACTGAGCAAGTGAAATTCAAAAACAGTGTCCGTATCTCTTGACTCTCTGAGATGACTGTGCTAAGATAGGAATATCTATAGCAACAACTACTGAGAGTTCTTGAGTCAACCTAAGGAGTGAGTGAGTGAACTCGATTAAGACTAACCCGGATATCTTCGTAGGGGATATCAACTACATCCCTGCTGACGAGAAGCACAAGCGCAAACGTGCGTTCGGTGAGATTCCCCTAGACATCGGCCCGGTGACGGCTATGTATCTCAAGTTGAAACGGCCCGAGAACCCTCAGCAAAAAGACGCCTACAAGGTAATTGCTGCCATCTCAGAAGAAACCAAGGCCCAGCTTATCCTGGAGCTTGTTCCGAAGATGGTGGAACTCGGTAAGCTAATGGGTCACAAGGTGACGGCTGCTGAAGTCAAGAAGGCCTTGAACGTCCGTTTCTCTGAGCTAACCGACGAAGGTTACGAGGAATATTTCAAACTGGATGCCGTCCAGCATATCCTGCTGCCGTTCAAAGACAAAGATGGCAACCCAGTTACCAAGACTGTACCGGTTATTGGCCCGGATGACCAGCCATACACTAACCTTTACTTAGAGCGGGGCACTGAGGCCTTGGTCAAGATATCGGTACAACCCTCTCTCAACCCAGAAACCAATACCCTAAAATGGCCGTTCCGTCTGGTCGCAGTTAAGCTCACGAAGCCAATCGATTGGGTGCCACCCGAAGACCATGATGGTGACTCAGATGGCCCTGCCGAGTCTAAAGAAGATACCCGGCTGGACTTCTCGAAGTTTAACTCTGAATACTAATCTCTGCTTTTATGGAGATAGTGCCGTAGGGCACACGAGCGCAGGTGTAGGCACGACGTAATCACTTTAACTTATACGTGTCTCATCCGGCAGAATACACCGTGACCTATATTTTAGTAGGTTACTAGGCTGTCTATGCCTGTGCTTTTTCTTTATCTCAATTGAAACCCCCAGAAGCTCTTGGGGAACTTCCAGGGGCAAGGGGGAGAAGAGATAGTTTGAGAGTTGAGTGAGGAATAAGTGAGTCCTTATAATAGTTGAGGAGTGAGGTCTTGTCAAGCCCAAAGAAGGATAGCAGCGGGGGGACGTATTTTGACCGTATGGCCAGGCTACGTCGCAAGGCCTCTAAAATGGCTGAGCGCCATGGTATGCAGGCCGGGTTCCGTTCGGGGCTTGAGGCCAAGATTGCCAAGCTAATGCAGGACATGGGGGTGGAGTTCGGGTTCGAGACAGCAAAGATTGACTGGACCCCACGGCCCATACCCCATAAGTACACCCCAGATTACCTCGTCCATACTGCCTCGGGAAAGCCCATCTATATTGAGTCCAAGGGCCGTTTCATGCCCGATGACATGGAAAAGCACCTGGCAATCAAAGAACAGCATCCAGAGATAGATATCCGGTTTGTCTTCCAGCGGTCGAACACCTGGTACCGAAAAGCAGTCAGGCGCTCCTACGCCAAGTGGTGTGATGAGCACGGCTACAAGTACTGTGATTTCCCACGATTCAAAGATACGTTAGCGGAGTGGCTTGCAGAATGAAATATGAAGATATTAACTTTGGCAAACTGGCTGACAGGGTGGGTGTCTCCCTACCTGATATGCCTAAACCAGTGCCTGTGACAGAAGATGGCGAAAAAAACATCTGTACCTACTTGGCTGCGTGTCAGTACCTACAGAGACACCAAGAATCGAAGGGTGAGTACGACCGTTTTATTCAGGAGAATTTCCAGCGATTTAAAGAGACTAACCCCCTTGCTGGTCACGATATTGATGTTGATGAGTATAAAGCCTGGGTGGCAGACCTAAGTGCAGAGTATAAAACAAAACTACGGTGGTACCGCAGTGAGGCAAAGACTGCAATCCGGGAATGGAGACGCGCTCAGCAATGCCCCCTTATAATCACACCTCAGTAGTCACCATCCTTGATGCCCCGCAGATACGGCCACTGAACATAACCACCGAGGCCTGCGAGAGTTACAACGTGCGCAACGTTAAGCTCAGCAAGGGTATGGGGACAAAGATGGGGGCGCTCTTCTCGGAAGACTGCCTCAAGGTAATTAACCTAGACGGCACCACTGCATGGGTCGGGGACTACACCCCCGAGTTCGGGCTCTTCGGCCAGAAGGTTATCGAGCCTGGTGTACCGGCAGTGTTGGTAGCATCTGAACTAGAGGCCCTTAGACTGTACTCAGCAGGTATAAAGGCTTGCTGCCTTCCTGTAACAGACCTGGACCCCCTGACGATATCTATACTGGCTGACAACCTGGCCCTAGTGACTACCCGCCTGGTGGTCTGGCCGGAGTCCCAGTTCTCTAACCGATTGCAGGCTATGGAGTCATTCCTTCTCAAGTTGCTGGACTCTAAGCAGTTCCAGATACGTACCTTAGATACCACTGTCAAAGTCCTTCCGGCTAAGGATGCCACCCTCAAGGGTATCCTAGCCAACGCCACCCCCACCGAGTGGAAGCCAAAGGGCATCCAGAACACCACGGATATTATGGCCCAGGAGGATTTCTCAGAGGCCATCGTGGGTTATTCCACTGGGTATCCCTCCATTGATGCCTTCACTGGTGGGTTGCCACCCGCAGGGGTCACCATGTTCACAGCAGGGACAGGGGTTGGTAAAAGTACCATTGTCCGGGAGATAGCCTATCACCAGGTTACAAAGGTGGGTAATAAAGTGGGGATGATTTTCCTGGAGGAGCCGACCAAGCACACTTGTTATACCCTGGCTGCAATCATGTACTCTGTGCCAGCCGACCAGCTCAAGGAGCATCCAGAGCTGCTGTCCAAGGAGCAATGGCAGGCCTTCGAGAAGCACCCTGGTATAAAGAACAACCTAGTCTACTTCTCGCACACTGCCAGCCTGGACAACTCTTCGCTCTTCGACAAGATTGACTACATGATTAAACACGCTGGTTGCAAGATTATCTGCCTTGACCACATCAGTATTGTCGTCTCTGGGATGTCGTCCAAAGAGGGTGAGCGCAAGGACATTGATATCCTGATGACCCGACTCCATGAGATTGCTGTCAATAACCAAGTGGCAATAGTGGGGGTATGCCACCTCAGTAAGCCAGACGGCACTCCCCACGAAGAAGGTGGCCGACCAACCCTCACGGAGCTGCGGGGGTCCCAGGGTATTAAGCAGCTAAGCCGACTTGTCCTGGCGGGGCAGCGCAACCAGCAGTCTACGTATGCCAACTGGGTCTTGTACTGGTGCCTCAAAAGCACACACAAGGGGAAACTAGGCCCGGTGGCCGTCCTCAAGTTTAACCCGGACACAGGCCGCCTCACGGAAGACCCCTCCTTTTACCCTGATGAGTTTGAATCCCTGATATGCCCGCCCAAGCGGGGCTATACCAGAGGGACAGGGGGTGGAGGGGCACCCAAGCTAAACTTCGGAAAGTTCGACGCAAAATACTAGGAGACAGAGAGAGTGAACATCATTCCCATCACCACCCGGACTGTGATGCTGACTGCCATCAGTGGTCTCATCATTGGCCTATTCGCTATTTTGGTACCCCCACCTCCAGCCGATGCTGGGGAGTTGGCCGGGGCCAAGGTTACCAGCTATGTTGCGAATACGGACACCAGCACCTCAGGGCCTATCACAGCGGTGGCTGCCAATGCCACTAAGCCTATTACGGTATATGGGATTTACCTCAATGTGGGTGTTATCCCTGGGGCAACAGAGACGGTACAGGCAAAGTGTGGCACAACATTAGTCCAGCCCTTTAACCTCGGCACTAACGGCGGGTACACCTACATCTTCTACCCGTTGCGCTACAAGTGCGCGGCCAACGAGGCCTTCACGCTGACCAAGGGCACAAGCACCACCACCCTCAACTACGGTGTCTGGTACCTGCAACAGGAGTAGTCATCTGTGAATAAGCTGCTAATACCCCTCCTGGCCTCATTGTTGATGCTGTGCCAGATGTCATCCTTCGCTGCGGGGCCTGGTGGGTTCTTGTCTAATGGGTCCATCGGAGGCAGTGGGTTCTTTGGTGCCTCGAATGCTTCCCCCAGAGATATCAGCAACCTAGAGTTTTACTTGGACTCTCAATCGGGGCTGACACAGGGGGCGGGGGCTACTGACTTTGACGGCACCAACGATAAGCTGGTCTCGGGCAGTACCACTGAGTTATCCGGGGATATTAGCTTTGAAATATGCGCCTGGATAAAGGTTGACTCCGTTGGAGAGAAGGCCGTGATGGCCAAGTCCAACGCTGGAGCTGCCAATGCTAAGTCTTGGATGCTCAAAGCAGTCAGTGGGGGGCTGGGTAACCAGCTTCAGTTCACCATCAGTGCGGATGGTATCGACGATGGGGGCTACACGTCCACAAGTGCTGTTATCTGGTCTCCAGTCGGGGTAGGGACGGCGTGGCACTTTGTCAGAATCTGGCACGATGCCACCACCAACCAGATTGGTATGCAGATTGATGATGGCACCAAGGGGACTACCAGCTTCAGCAATGGGGTATTCTCAACCAACCAAGCCATCCGACTCGGGGCGCGGCTCAATAACGGCTCAGACTTCGGGTTCTTCGATGGTCAGATAGACTCTGTGGCAATTGTCAACAATGGGCGCTTGTCCGATGCTGATGCAACCCACCTGTATAACCTCGGCCTGGGCCGGAACTACAGTGAGATTCAACCCTCCACTAGAGCTAACCTCACCCACTTTTATAACCTCAATGGTGGGTCTGGGACGTTCAAGGACAGTGTGGGCAGCCTGGACCTGACCCCCTCTGGGTCACCAGCCTCGGATTCTACCTCCCCAGTGGCAGGTTGCATCTCCGCTTGGCAATCCCAGACAGCGGGTGGGTACAGCTTTACCCCTACGGCGGCTGAGTACCGTCCAGACTATGTTCGGTCTTTCGGGAATGGCTCTACCGTCCCAACTCCAGCGATAGGGTTCTGGAGGACTGCCTTGGCTGGGGACACAGCATCAAAAGCCATTATGAATGCTAAGTCCGGTGGGACGTTCTTTATCGTGTACCGGCCCGTCTACGAGTCCAGCGGGGAAAACAATATCTTCTATTACCAGGCCGGTGGTGGCCAGCGAAGATTCCAGTATGCCATTGTAAATACCACCACTCCAGGGGACCGGCGTATGATGGCCGTGGCCTTGGATGGGGACTCTGGGGGATACATCCAGAAGTTATATAACAGTGGATTTACCAATGACACACCCACCTTCGAGTGTGTGCGGATGGACTATGCCCAAGCCAAGGGGTCCATGTGGTCTAACGGGCAGAAAATGATTGATGAGTCCTCTATGAGTGGGGTCACTGCCGGGAACACCAGCAACACCAACTCAACTGGGGTGTGGATTGGGGCCAACGGTACGAGTGGACCTGGTAAGTTTACTGCGGCAGCAATCCTGTTCTATAACCGTAAGCTGACCGACGCTGAGGTGGATAAGCTGGAAGAGTGGGCATACTGGAAGTACTTCAACAACCCTGTCAATGACTATGTAGTCCTGGTTGGGGACTCAAACATGCAGCAATCATCCTACCAGGGTACAAACACAGCGGTTGATGATTACCTCAGTACGTATATGGCAGGGCTTCCTTGGCCTGTCCCATACACTATCCAGAACCTGGGCCATGGTGGAGACAGGGTTGACCAGTTTGGGCCGTGGATTGAATCTAACTATGATTTTAGCAACCGCTATTATCTGAACCCACGAAACAAGTTCATGATTATCCAGGGGTTCACCAACGATAACATCCAGGGGGCCGACCAAGCCACCCAGATTACTCGGATGAGGACCTTAGTGGATACCTACACCGCCAAGGGGTGGAAAATTTTCGTCGCTACCCCAGTGCCGATGGAAGCCTCGTGGCCACCAGACGCAATTGATTCCCTGACAGCATCAGTTAAGGCGGATGTGCTAACCAATGGGGTAAGTCTCTACGGCTGGCTCGGGGTCATAAACGTCTATGACGCTGTGAATATCTGGGGCAGTTACTCGGCTGCCGAAAACGGGGACTATCTGCGATGGATTCACCTGTACCCTAATGCAGACCCAAACAATGGACCAAAGCAGCAGGCCAATCAGTACTATAGCACCCTGAGGACTAACCTCGGCATCTAATGGAGCAGTTGAGTGATGATGATAAGTGATAAGTCTTCGTCTCCTGGTCAAGTCGTCTTCTTCCGCGGGGTTGGGGACTGGACACCAGATTACGGTGTAGGGGCCGATATTGTCAATACGATACTGGCAGATAACCCGTCGATAGGGCCTGATGCTCCGTACTTGATGGACACTACATGCCACACAGCTTGGGATAAGGAAGAGTCGTTTGGCTGGGTATTCGATATCTGGCGTCGTAAGAAATTACGGGCGGCAGTGTCCGATGAGATTTCTCGGGATGAACGCCAACGGCGGGGCCACTCAGAGATTACTCGCAATGAGAATATGCGTCTAGTTGATGGCCTGAAGGATGTGGCTGACTATCTGTTCAAGGGTGGTGTGGCCGGGGCCTACTCCCAGCAGGTTCATGACTTGGCCGCCTCCCACGCTAGGCTAATCAAAGGCACAGGACCTATGCACAGCCCACTCATTGTGATGGGCCACAGCCTGGGGACTGTAGGGGCGGTTATGTACTGCCACTACCTGATGAACCAGTTCACTACCAGCCAATGGCACGACTATAACTTGCAAAACCACACCCACTTAATCTTAGTTAGCCCAGCCGTGGGTTTCCCCTCTGTGCGAAACAAGATGGCGCGGTACCTACCTAAGACCTACGACCCGGCAGTGTCTCTGGCCTCGGCCCGTGGGGTAATGGGCACCAGTGATTTCATGCTGCGTATCCCAAGCTATGATGTGCAGCGCTATAACCTGTGGACTCCAAGCCTGCTAGCCAAAGAGCACAGCCTCCGGTGGGTAGCTGGGATGGGGCATAGTTTCCCTGCATTGATTGAGCTGCGGAATCGGGGAATCTGGGTACTGTGAGATACCCCGGCACACGACAAAGCACCGCCATCAGTTTTTTACTGGCAGGGGCTAAGCATCGCCGTACTAGGGCTGCCCAGGCGGCGCTTAGGTTGCAAGTAGAGATGGGCATCCGGCCCAGAATCTTATCCAGTGTCAGTACTACCGAAGAAGAGAGTCTGAGTGAGTACCAACAACAGACAAATGACAACCCAGCCGAAGAAGCGTAGGCGACTGCTCTTCGACCTGGAGACTGATAACCTACTGGACTCGGTAACGAAAATCCATTGTGGGGTTATCTACGACTTGGATACTGGCGAAGTACTGGAGTATCGGCCTGGCAATGTCCACGAGATACCAGCAGTGTTGGCCACAGCCACTGAGCTCTGGGGTCACAACATCATTGCCTATGACATCCCAGTATTAGCAAAGTTATACCCGGCAGAGTCCCAGGCATTCCTTGAGAAATTCAAGGGGACTGAAGGCAAGCAGGTGTTCGATAGCCTTGTAATGTCCCGGCTGATATGGCCTGATATCATGGCCAACGATACCCAAAACTTGGCTGCTGGGCGCATAGACCTCCCAGACTCCTCTGCCAAGAAATCCCTCATTGGGTCTCATTCTCTGAAGGCGTGGGGGCTTCGGCTGGGATTTCTCAAAGGTGACCACCTTGAGGTCCATGGCTTTGATAAATTCACTGAGGGGATGCTTGAGTACTGCGTCCGAGACGTAATGCTGAATGCCAAGCTCATAGAGTCTATTATGTCGAAGGAGTATGACCCCTTCTCTATCTGGCTCGAACATCAATTCTATGTCTATCTCCAGTGGCAGATGTCCTGCGGTGTTCGCTTTGACTCGGAATATGCCAATTTACTTTGCTTCCACTGGAACAAAGAGCTAGAGAAACGGCTGCACGAGATGAGGGCAATGGTGCCTGACATTATAGTGGACAGGGAATTTACCCCAAAAGTCAATAACTCCAAGCGTGGGTACAAGAAGGGTGAACCTACAGTTATCCGTAAGATTATCCCGTTTAACCCTCGGTCAAACCAGCACGTTATTGGGTTCTTGACACAGAAGTACAAGTGGAAACCCCAGTCCTTCACTAAGAAAAAGCAGCCTGAGATTACCTATGACATTCTGAGAAAACTGCCGTATAAGGAGGCCCCCCTACTGGCCCGGATTAAGCTGCTGATGGACCGACTCAAGTTGATTCAGCGCTCCCAAGGTGGAAACGCCTACTTGCAGTGTGTCAAGCCCAATGGGCGTATCTATGGCCGTATTATCCATAATGGCACCCCTACTGCGAGATGCCGACATGGGTCTCCTAACCTGGGTAATATCCCGAGTACCTCTGCTACTTGGGGGCGCTCAATACGGCGTATGTTTATCCCTGCTGACGGTTATATCCTGGCTGGGACTGACTTTGACTCCTTAGAGATGAGGTGCTTGGCCGAGGTTCTCTGGGACTATGACCAGGGGGCGTTTGCGGAGATGGCCCTTAGTGGGTCCTCCAAGGACGGAACGGATGCCCACACACTCAACATGCACTCTGTGAAGAGGGCACTCACAGAGGGTGGCTACCCAGAAGTAGCGGCCAACTTGACCAGACACACCACTAAGACTGCCTTCTATGCCTACATCTATGGGGCCTGGTCTCGCAGACTGGGGCTGACGGTGTGTGAGGGTATCAAGGTGCATCCAAGTAAGTATCCAAAGATTGGGGACTGTGTGGTCAAAGGCTTTGCCCAGAACATTGTGGGTATGACCGAGGTCAATGAGGCGCTGTTGGCTCAATTTACCAAGTGCATCTCGGAGAATCGGTGGCCAGCGATAGACGGCTTAGATGGTCGCAAGATTCCCATCAGGAAGAAATCGGCCCTGTTGAACTCCCTGCTGCAATCTATGGGGGCCATACTCTGTAAGTTTGCGTGTGTCCGGTTGATGCATAAGCTACGGGACGAGGTGGGGTTTGGGGAACCGGGGGAGGCCTGGAGGCCAGTGCTCCATGTACACGATGAAATCCAGCATGAGGTGAGGGAAGATGCCGAAGGGAAGCTCTTGGCAAGATACAAACTCCTGGTTGCTGACAGCTTTAGAGAAGCTGGAGAGTACTTTGGCTTCCGAGTACCCATCCTCGGAACGACCTCCGTTGGGCGTAGCTGGGCTGAAACGCATTAGAGCCTCAGTCGCACAGAAGGCTAAACGGGATACGGTGCAGCGGTTACTCATCTTTGAAGCCGGGGGCTGCTGTGCCAGGTGCGAAGAACTCAAGCACCCAAACGTCTATGACTTTCACCACATTACCCCGAGCACCAAACTGTTCAACCTAGACCGGTCCAACTTTGGACGGTCCCTAGAATCTCTCCGGGCCGAAGCTGCCAAGTGTGCCCTCCTCTGTGCTAATTGCCACCGTGAGGTCCACACCTACCTAGACCCAACCTTCTTGAAACAAGACCCTCAGATAAAGGCTCTATCGGATGCCTAAGAAGCACCTATACATTGACGCTGACATGCTGGTGTACACCATGGGATACGCCACGGAGTCCAAGTTGACTTGGGCCGACGGCTCGGTGTCCAAGGTGGGCAGCCTGGCAGACGCTAAGAGAATTATCCAACGGTCGATTACCCATTACCTGAAAACCCTGAAGTGCCTGGATTTCACCCTAGTTATGAGTGGTAAAGGCAACTGGCGCTTTGATATCTTCCCACAGTACAAAGCTAATAGGGTTGTATTGGTAAAACCAATATACTATAATGATATAAGGAAGTGGCTAAAGTCTCGACCGGACTGCGTTGAGACCGAGGGTGAGGAGGCTGACGACTACTTGGCTCGGGTGGCCACCACCGACAAAGCTGCTATCATAGTATCTGCTGACAAGGATTTCCACACAGTCCCAGGGCAGTACTATCATCTATCATCTAAGCGCCTCTACAGGCCTGACCCGGCCCAGACAGTTTGCTTCCTACTTTTCCAGGCTCTGTCCGGGGACCTAGTGGACGGTTACTCTGGGGTCAAGTGGCTGGGCAAGGCCAAGACCATGCGGCTTCTAAAAGCCTTCCACAAGCAAACTATCCGAGCCACCTACTTAGGAATCAAGCGCCAGGTGCTGAAGCGGGGTGGACGTTCGGAGTGGTTGAAGTTCCGTGTTTGCCTTGACCTAGCCTCTCTCACTTGGAAGGGCGAGACTGGGGGACTCGGGGTTGGCCTACGGCGTATATGGAAGCTCAGAGGTGAGCCGTTTACCTACCGGTTGCCATACTATGATGTTGCCCACAACTTGAAATATGGGAAACCTAGGTGATGTTTGAATCCTATATGGAGATTGTCATCGGTCCGCATTGGGGGCTGATACTATTCATAGGGTCTTTCTTAGGGGTGATGGGCCTAGCGCTGGCCGCTGAGGTGAGGGGCTACGATAATGAATAAGTTGCACCCAGACTCCGTGTCAAAGGAGGGCATAGACTTCATAGCTGAGTTTGAGGGTCTGAGGCTGCGGCCCTACCTGTGCCCCGGCGGGGTATGGACCATAGGGGACGGCCACACACATGGTGTAACCAAGGATACACCACCGATAACAGAGGTTGAAGCTGTTAAGCTCCTGGTTGAGGATGTTCGCTGGGTTGTCAAGGTAATCCATAATTCAGTGGCCGTTGCACTGTCTAAGACTCAATTTGATGCCTTAGCCTCTTTCATCTTCAATGTAGGTGCTGGGGCCTTCTACAAGTCTACGCTCCTGAAAAGACTCAATGATGGAGACTACGTGGGGGCTGCCTCAGAGTTTTATCGGTGGGTCAATGGGGGCGGTGAGAGGTTGCCGGGGTTGATTAGACGCCGGGCAAGAGAAGTGAAGCTGTTCAGGTTTGGGAGCTACGACTAGGATGCCAGAAGAGAGTATCAATGACAAAATGCCAGTACCTACCCCCACTGGGGTCAAGTACGATGAGGGGAAGCCCCCTATGGCGTATATCCCACCGTTTGCCCTGCTAGAGGTGGGTAAGGTGCTGGGGTATGGGGTTGGGAAGTATAACCCGTGGAACTGGGCAAAAGGCCTGGCGTTCAGCCGTATCCTGAGTGCAACAATGCGACACATCCTGGCTTTTCTTTGTGGTCAAGACCGGGACGAAGAGTCGGGATTACCACACCTGGCCCACGCTGCAACCAACCTGCTGTTCATCCTGGAGTGGTGTCACTCCCCTACTGAGCGGCACAAGTTACTGTCTTTGGATGACCGGTATTACAAGAGTGACGTGGAGCAACGTCAATAAGAGGGGGAATAATGTACTATGGCATTGATTGGTCTGGGGGTTCTAAGCGCGGCAAAGAGGCTGCTCAGCAAGTTCATAGCACCTTTGCTTCTGGGACTTTGCAAGATTGTAGAGCCCTCTCTATCTCTCATCTCATTATATGCGCCAGGGTATGCTCTCATCTACATGGATGGGCTGGCCGACCGCTGGCAACGGGGTCCGTGGTTAGGCACTCCGCCCCGTATCGACTCAAAGTAGCCCTGCCGCACATCCAGTCCTTGGTGGCTGACCTGGCGACCAGGTACGCCGTAATCGAGGCCAATGCCCGCTCTGCTGGGACAAAACTGGCAGAGAGTGCAGAGGATGCCACAGCCGACAGTATATCCATCCTGGCTAGGCTCACTTTGATTTCCATTGACACTGGATTGGATATGGCTACGGCCACCGGGGAGTTCACCCTATTCCGCGCCGTTGCGGCTGAGCTGGATAAGTCCAAGCTGAAAGCCAGCTTCAAGACTTTACCCAAGAATAAGCGGAAGAAGGGTTCAAGCAAACCAGACGAGGAAGAAGAGCGGAAGGATTAATCACTGTGTGTTTCAGCAGCCCAAAGCTCCCGAAGGCGAAACCCGCCGTCAAGATGGAGCCTATTAGCCAACCCCCGATTACCCAGGAACTACCGAAGACTCAATCAGGGGCAGACATCCAAAATACCAAGAAGAAGCCGAGAGTAAAATCTCAGTTCCAGATTGACCTGTCAAGCCCACTTGAAGCCGGGGTCGGTGCATCCACCTCAGCGTTATCGGGCTCTGGTGTCGGCCCCTCGGCCTAACTGTGAGAGAGGGTAACTCAGTGGATACATTAGAATCTAATCCAGCAGCGGGCCTTATAACCTCGGTTGAGGCTGCCAAGAGTAGCCTACGCAGCCAGGACGATAAGCCCGTTAGCCAGGATGACAAAGACAAGCTAATCAGCCGCCGGTACCAGGAGCTGTCGGGTATCCGTATGCCGTACCTGGACCGCGCCAGGGAGATTGCCGCCATTGTCATGCCCTACCTGTACCCGCAGCCGGGGGCTACATCCAGTGTAGGGGCACCCCCACCCAACCAATCTTTGCTGGGCAAGGGGGTTATCAACCTGGGTCGGTCCCTTGGTCAAACCATATTCCCGGCCAGCGCTAAGTTCTTTGAACACAAGATGCTCCCAGATGTGGCTGCCCAGGCAGAAGCCGCCTTGAAGGAAGCGGAGGATGCAGGGCAGGGTGGACCTGACTCTGTGGAGGAGACTGCGAGTGTCGTGTCTGGGGTCAACAACGCCCTGGTAGCCCGTGGCGATGCCATCCGGCAAGCTATCAAGAGTACCCCGGATGCTGAGAACTTCTACCAGTGCTTGATTCACGCCATTGTGGCGGGGCAGGGGCTGTTCCTGAAGCCCTCTGTGAAAGACTCGAAGGTCTACTCCCTTGACCGCTTCGTCTCAGTGCTGGATTCTTCTGGGGAGGCAGTAGAGATTATTGCCCACGATTCAGTCCACATATCGAAGTTTGCGCCAGAGCATCTCAAGGAGCTCTTCGGAACCGATGACCTGTCGGAATTTGAACGGCTAAAGCAAACCAACGTAGAGGTCTATACCAGGCAGATTAGACGTTTTGACCACTGGGAAATCCAGGTAGAGATAGCGGGGAAACGCTTCTCCCACATGGAAGGCAAGGAAAAGCTGGAGGAGCCCCCGTTCATCCTCGTCCCCTTCTTTGTTTTCCCTGGCCAAGCCCAACCAATATCCTGGTGTGAGCACCTCTTTGGGGACTTAGCAATGTATGAGAACCTGAGTCTCACAGTAACTAAGGTGGCCCAGGCCGCCTCTAAGTGCCTCATGGTAGTACCGCCAAGTATGAGAACCACCCAGCACGAGCTCCAAGCCAGTGGGGATAATGGGACTTTGTTTGGTGATGCTAAGCAGGTGGGCTTCATTACGGCCCAGATTGCTCAGAACCTCTCGGCTATCTCTGAGATTCTCAACACCCTTAAACGTGACTTGATGAACTCCTTTTTGATGAATGAGTCGGTCCAGCGGAGCGGGGAGCGGGTCACAGCCTATGAGCTCCAGATTCTGGTGCAGGCGCTTCGGAACCTACTGGGTGGCCTGTTCATTAGTATTGGTCGCCGCTGGCAGTACCCATACCTAGGCCGGATGGAAGGGTTGATGATTGCCGAAGGGCAGCTACCGGCCCTACCCAAGGGATTGGCCCAGGTGGTGTTGACGGCGGGGGTAGAAACCCTGGATGCTGCCGATGACCTTCAGAACTTAGATGGTTGGGTTGCCCGTGGTATGCAGTTCGGAGAGGTATTCTCCAACCAGCTCAACATTAACGAGCACATGACTCGGGTAGCAAACTTGCAATCAGTCAATGTGGACAAACTGCTGTACACACCGCAGCAGATGGCACAGCGGCAGGGCATGGAAGAGATTCACGCCATGATTGCCCAGCTAGGCCCCGACGGCCCTCAGATAGTGGCCCAGGCCGCCAGGCAGATAATGTCTCGGCTAGGGACTCAAATGGGGCAATCGCAGCCACAGGAGGCCCAAGCACCACAGCCGCCCCAGCAAGAAGCAGCTTGACATAAAGTTCCCAGTGTGATACGATAGAAATAGGAGTGAGTGAAAATGCCTAAGCAACGTCCCCCCAAGCTAGAAGCAGCAAATGGGGTGGAAGCCCTTGTGCTAGAGAAAACCCACGGTGGTTTAACTGGCCCGCATACCTTTTATAGTGAGCTGCGGCTCAACTCGGCTGTGAAGGATATGGAGGAGTTCTTTGACCGCCCCGAGGCCATGTGGCCTACCAAGGAAGTTTTAGTGGCCAGCCCGGTTACTTTCCCGATGGGAACCCAACTGGTGACTGATACCACCTACCGTACTACCCGTGTACCTATGACCCACGAAGAGGCTATGGACTACTTCCGTGAGCGGGTACGCAATGCTGCCGCAGATGCAGGCGTAGACCCTAACTCGATACCATCATTGGCTCTGCCGAAAAAGGAGGAAACCACTCGTGCCCCAAGAGGAAAATCTACCAACACAAGTAAATCAACAGGAAGTAGTGGACGAAAGTCAGCTAAACCCGTCTCAGCCGGAAAGTCCTCAGCTAACGGACACCCCTCCAGCAACAAGCGAGGAAGTAAGTAAGCCAGAGGATGAGAGCCCAACCCCCGAGGCTGATTCCGAGGATAGTGCCGTAGAAGATGAGGAAGCGCCAGATTACGTTACCCATTTTCAGGAACTCCGGGATAAAATGGTGGCAGAAGGGGTTGACTTCACTGAGATGGACGCCAAGTTGAACAGTGGCACTCCATTGACGGAGGAGGAAGTCCTGCTGTGTGCTAAGCACTCAGGCTACGAGCCCTCGGCTGTCAAGGCCTACACTTCCTTGCTGGCTGCCAATGTGTCTCTATTGTCCCAGAAGCAAGCCGAAGAGGCTGCTACTGAGTATGCAACCAAGAAGGCTGCCGTAGATGAGGCGGCTGGTGGGTCATACCAGGAGCTAGCCGAGGCGGTGGCCACCCTGGCCCCTCCAGCAACGGTTGCGGTCTGGAAAGCCGCTATCGAAGGCAGTGACGACATAGAAGTGCATAAAGCCGTGGCCGCCCAGATGAAGCAATATCGAGATGCTAATTCTGCGGCTGCCCCAGCACCAGACAAGAAATCAAACCTAGGAATCTTAACCCAGAGCAGCGCCCAGGTCAATCCTGCGACCCAACAATCCACTGAAGCTACTGCGGATAAACAATCCCAGGAGACAGAGGACGCTACTCAAGCCAAGAACCAACTGGCCGCCCAAGAAGCCATCGTCGAATCTTTGACTACAGCGCAATTGAGTTCAATCCGTCAAGCCGGTCCCTCTCACCCGCTGTTCTCACTGGTCGATGCACGGCTAAACAAAATGCTGGGCATCTAAGTTGGTCTCTACCCAGATAGAGAGCTGGGACTAGGAAGCACAGACCTCGGCTAATACCTCTGCTGTGGGTGTATTACGCAACACCGCAACACGAGAGGGAAGAAGTCGAATGTCGAACTTCAACGTATCCAACGCAGCAACAATCAACAACGTAACTACAGCTTTCTCAGACCTGGTGGCCCTATCGTTACCAGATTTAAAGAAGGATGTGATTACAGCTCACCACGCCGCTACCCAGTTTTCGGGCCGTGGGTTATATCAAACTACGAACTCATACGCAGCTCGGTTCCCAGCCAGCTTAACGATGACTTCTAGTTACCACACCCCTGGTACTCGTCTACTCGGTAACAGTACTCCTCCCCCACGTAACTTCCGGGATGTGTACTTGGATGACCGCCTGGTGAGTCACATTTTCATGGACGAACTGGACTCTAGTGCTCGTTCCATCATCCCCTTCCAGAATATCTTTGGCCAGGAGATGGGACACGCTATCGGCCAGCCGGACGACATCAACTGTGCTATCATCGCAGTTTTGGCCGCCCGTGCCTCCGCTACTGTGTCTGGTGGCCCAACTGGAACTCAGATTACCAAAGCTGACTGTAACGTCAACGTTGGGGCTCTGATGGCTGCAATGTGGGACATGAAAAACGGTATGGATGAGAAAAACGTCTCCGGTCTCAACCGGACTCTGATTCTCCGTCCAGCTCAGTATAACTTACTGTTGGCAGCTACAGACCGGATTATCCACCGTGACCTAGGTCAAGGCGGTTCCATTGGTGGAAACCCTGTGATACCTCCGTTCGCTGGGTTCTCCAACATTGAGATGAGCAATAACATCCCCAGTACCAACATCAGCTCTTCGGCCACTGGTACTCGTAACACCTACGCAGGTGACTTTACGAAGACCGTGGGCGTGGCTTTTGCCCCAGGTGCTTTCGGGACAGTTACCTCCACTGCTGGCCTTGCCATGGGTGGTGGTCAAACCCCGACTCCTGTAGGCCCCGGCCAGACTGGTGCTCAGTTGATGCCCATCAACGTGAAGCCAATCGAGATGCCTGATGCCTTCGGTACCCTCTACGTTAGTTCTTTGATTATCGGCCACGGTATCCTTGACCCGCTCAAGGCCGGTGAGATTAAACTCCCGTAGTAATTATCACAAAGATTCTCCAGGCAGCCCCTAGTGCTTGTTTCCAGGGTGCTGTGGCTCAGGCGCTGTGGGTACCATTGTACTTTCAACCGCAGCCCTGGGCCTTACCTGGGGGAATAGGAGAGAGAGATGTACTCCATCACTGAGCTGGATGCTATCAACCAGATTCTAAAACCGATTGATGGGACAAAGTTGAGTACTCTCAATGTCCCACTAAACAGGACTATTAACACGGCCCGGCAGGCCCTAGCCATAGCTACGGACCTTGTACAGGTTGAGAATCAGTGGAATTTCCACATGGATGGCCCCTTGGAATTATCCAGTGATGGGGACGGGGAGATTATTATGCCCCCGGATTACCTGTGGCTTCAGTTTGTTTACTGGAGTCAGGGCTTCATGCTCCATCTGACTGTCCGTGATGGTAAAGCCTGGGATACGTCCAGGGGTACAGCCCAGGTGGGTGGCACGGTGAAAGTGATTGGGGCTCGGAGATTCAGCTTCGAGGAGTGCCCCTATGCTATTCAAAACCTAATGATACAGAAGGCTAAGATGGAGTACTTGGCACTGGATACCCATGTGTCTCGGGACAAGGCCAGTGTTTTCCAGGCTGCCATAGAATCGGCCTACGCCTCCGCCTACAAGTGGGACAGTCAACTTCAGGCTAACCAAGTCTCTCTGATGCCATCACTACGTCAGACAATCCGCCAGCGCGGGGGAAACCGTGGCTGGTGGTGGGGGTACTAAGTATGGAATGGATGTTGATTTTGCAAGTAGTGACTCTTGGCTTGCAGCTATTCTCACTCTGGAAGCAATATCAGATTCTGGGTACCCTTCGAGGCCCTAAACCTAAGGTGCATTATGGGTGTGGGCATCACTGGGAACTGGCAAGTGCTACACCACGAGAAATCTGGGCCGCCAGGGAGAATAGAGTCCAGATACTGTACAGGTATCAATGTACCGGGTGTGGCCGCAAGGAGTGGAGGTAGATATGACCTTTGATACTATCACTGAAGAGGCCTTTGTAAACCCTACTGTAGCTCTTGCAGTAGTGTTGATGGCGTCTGAACTGTACTACCACCAAGAAACCGAGAGCCCCATCCAGGATGCCGTCTATGAGCATCTATTAAAGTTTATCCAGGAGAAACGCCCTGAGCACCCCTGGTTTGATGCATTCACCGAAGACCACTTCAGCTCGTCCAGTATCGGGGATATCATCCCGAAGCACTTGGTTGAACCAGCAAAGCAGTGGGCTACTGGAAACCTCTGCCTTAGTGACTTGATGGGGGTCATTGATAAGGGGTGGGGGAATGGCTAAAACAGCAGCATCTCAGACTGCCTCCGGGGTTATCCCAAACCTAATTAATGGGGTTAGTCAGCAGCCCTTTAATATCAAGTTTGCGAACCAGGGGAACGAGTGCGTCAACCACTATCCAACCCTGCAAAAGCAGCTTGCCCGGCGTAACCCACTGGAAATTCAATTCAAGTTATCCGGGGTGAGTGGCCTAGACACCTCCTCATACTTGCATTGGTATCGTCGTGATGCCTCAGAAGCCTACGAGATTATTCTAAACGGGACTGGCATCCAGGTTTATAGTCGCACAGATGGGTCACAGAAGACGGTCACCATGTCCCAGCCTGGCGGAGACACCTACCATCAGTCTGCCGACCCTAAGACTAACTTCTATTGTTATACCTACAAAGACACCACCTGGATAGTCAACCGTGGTGTAACCTGTGCCATGGACACAGCTTTATCCTCAGCTCGAACACCAGAGGGCCTGATAAGGGTCAAGGACGCCGTTACTGGAGCAGTATACACCTGCAAGGTATACGTTGGGGCAGACACTTACACAGCCACATATACGGCAGTGGCTGCCGACACAGTGTCTACCGTTGCTACCCAGCTCCGTACAGCCATCAACACCTGGATTACTGGGGGCTCTATCGGGGGCACTTCCGCCATCGTAGAGAACGTCATCCATGTGGCCCACGCCACGAAGGTCATCAAGATTGAGGTGTCTGATAACAGGGCGGGGACGGCTATTGCCTCGTGCACCACCCAAGTGCAAAAGACCGCTGACCTGCCACCCTACGCCCCCAATGGGTATATTCTGACGGTCACTGGCTCGAGCAGCAACCAGAACAGCCAGGACCAGAATACCTTAGATGACATTATCTACCGGTTTGCTACAGATGGTGGGGGCACCTTTGCTGGTGGCGTTTGGCAGGAGGGGGTTGCCCCTGGGATACCTTATGCCATTGACCCCAAGACTATGCCCCACCAGTTGATACGGAAGGCGGATGGCACCTTCGAGTACAAGCAGATTACCTGGGAGGCCCGGAGCGTTGGAGATACCGTTACTAACATTGACCCTTCTTTTATTGGCAATAAGATTCACTCCATCGGCTTGGCTAATGGTCGGCTTGGGATTAATTCTGCTGGCATCACTATTTTTTCCAAGTCCGACGAACTTAACTATTACGACTTCTGGCGCACGACTATTGCAACACGTCTCGACGGAGACCCTGTTACTGTCCCAGTACCTTCGGCCCAGGTAAACCGAGTCTACTGGTTGCAGCCGTGGAATGATGAGTTGATGATTTTTGGGGATAACCTAGACGCTGCTGTCTCCTGGAACACGTCCTTCTCCCAAGACAACATCTCAATCAATACCCCCACCAGGTTCGGCTGCTCCACCCTAGTACCCCCAATCATCAATGGTGCGTCATTATTCTTCTTTAAGGACAACGGAGAATACTCGGCTCTATATGAATATGGGATTAACCCCAGCTCAGCGCTCAAAGATGCAACGGAGCTGTCAGAGTATGTGAGCACCTACATCCCGAAAAACGTAATTAAGTTTATTGGGAACGAGAAGGGGCTGATGATGGCCCTGTGTGACGGGGCACGGAACGAGCTCTACGTCTACAATTATTCCATAGTTGACAGCCGCAGACTACAGCAGGCTTTCCATAAGTGGGAGCTTGACCCCGGAATCACTATCTATAATATCTTCCAGGACAAAAGGGACATCGGAATCACCTTCAGCTTTCAGGGCAACGTTTTCATGGGGAAAATCTCTGTTGCTCCTGGGGATAAAGACACTGGCCTGCCGTGGAAGGTCTATATGGACTGCCGTATATCCGAGGCCTTCTCCGGTGTCACCCGTGTGTACAACTCAGGGACTAACCGGACTACAATCACGGTGCCCCACTCATACGGGAGTATCCCAAAGGTACTGGAGCTTCGAGAGCCATACACAGACCCCAACACTGGGCTTATTTACCCGGCTGGTAAAATCCTATCGATTGCTTCTCAGACTAGCACCACAGCGGTGGTGGTCGGGGATTGGTCAACCGCCAAGCTGTATATAGGCATTACCTACAGCAGCTACTTTGACCCGGCCCGCTTTGTGACCTACACCCAGACTGGTGATGGGCGACAGGTGGTAATGAACCCGTGGATGGACCTTACGATACACCGGATGGCAGTCACATTCACTGACACCGCCTACCTAAAGTACCAGATAATCAAGCGGTATGGGGATGAGGTGATTCACGAAGATGAGGTGTTGAGGCTGGCTTTCGATGATGAGACCCAGACCTATGATGCCCCCTCCACACTAGAGGGTACTAGGCTGGTGGCGGCAGGGGTTCCGCAGGATAACCATTACTTCCGATTCATCAATGACTCCACGAAGCCAAGCCACCTGACGGGGCTGGCGTGGATGGGGATGTACGAGACAGCCAACGATTAGGGAAGGACATAAGCCAGTGGGACTCTACAAGACAGAGGTTGGCCACGCAGCCATCCTTGATATTACCTCTAAGCTCAAACTGAGTGACCTCCGGGCCAGTGATGTTGAGGAGTACAGCGATTTTGCCACTAAGTTCTACGGCGTAGACCCGGGCCGTGACCTGTGCACTAAGATGGCTACTCTGCTGGGGGCGATGAACCTAAACTGCCGTGGGCTGCTGGTATCCGTCAAAGGCTCGAATGAACCGGCTTTCCTAGCCACAGTGAGTTCCACTGGACCTGGCCTTCCGAAAGTTCTATGTGGGGTGGCCTGGGCGAAAGCTGACAAAGAGGTTGGGCTGCTAGACCGGCTCTGGGTGCTACGGCAGAATGTTGAGTACCTTATCGAAGATGATGAGGCAACCACGTTTCGGTGCTTCGTTAAAAACACTAACACAGATACCCTCACTGGCTGGAAGACTGTGAAGTCAATGTACAAGAAGCAGTTCACAGTAGAATTTATCCCCATGCCTAATGACTCGTGCCATGGGTACACTGAGGTAAGAATCACAAAGAATTAAGGGGAGAGGGGGAGCTATGTGCTTTGACCCGATTACGATTGGGGCCATAACAATCACGTCTGGGATGGTAGCTTCGGCGGCAGCTTCGGCAGTAGTGGCCGGTGGGGCAGCGGCACTGACTCAAGCCGCTCAGGTACAATCCCAGAACCGCCAGGCAGTACAAATGTACTCGGAGGCCCAGAAGCAACAGGAGCTAGTCAACCGAGCTGCCATTGACCGGTACAACGAAACGGTATCCAGGCAAAGGCTCGATGCTAGGCGCCAGGCAGAGAAGGCCCAGTACGATGCTGAGAGAGCCCAACTGGAGAACATGCGTAGGCAGTCGGCGGCCACTACTAGTGCGGCCACATCTGGGTTGACAGGCCCTGCCCTCACAAACCTATTCAATGATTACCAAGTTAGCGCAGGGAACATCGCCTCAAACCTGGACACCAACCTTCAGCAGATTACCGAGAATCTGTTCTTTAACCGTGGTGATGCCCGCCGTGAGGCCCAATCCACGATGAACAGCGCGATACCAGCACGTCCGTATATGGCCAAGTTCTCTTTACTCCCAGTGGCTGCTTCTGCGGTTCAGGCCGGGGGTGGGAACTTTATAGGTAACCTAGGGGTATAACACTGAGATGAGTGCCAATAACAGCTTTATTAGCACCTTTGGACAGCCCCAGGGCCGTGTAGCCCCTCCGGGGGTAGTCACTGATATGCCTGCCCTGGGAGTACCTACCAACGTGCCCCTGGTGCGGCCACCCGATGTTACGACCCCAAACCCTGGGGACATGGCCCGCTTCGATAAGTTTAACCAACTAGCCCAGGCACTCGGTCAGGGTGGTCTTGGGGGTGGTCGACTCGGGGCCGGAATCCAGGCAGCCCTGAAGAAGAAACAAGCCGAAAAAGAGCTACAGGACAAGGCTAGAGGCCAAGTCGACGCTACTAAAAGGGCAGCGCAAACTCGGGATATTTACTCGGATGTCACCAAGAATGGCTGGATAGGTCAACATCAAAACCCGTTCTATCAACTGGGTTACCAGGCAGTCCTGATGCAGGAGCTCACCCAGCAGTACCGTAATGACCTCATTCAGGCAGCACAGAAAGACCCTCTGAAAGACCCGACGGAACGCCAAGATGCAGTAAAACAGAAGTACATGCCGCTGCTCTCCCAGGCCCGCCCCGAGGTGGCACTAGAGTATTTTATCAAACCCTCCGCAGATATTGACAAAGACGACTACAACACCTGGAACAAGGCCCAGAGCGAGAACTTTGCGGCTAAACGGGCGGCCAGTATCGGAGGGGGAATCGGAGCAGCCATCACAGCCGAGATGTCCTTGGTAGCCGACAAGCGCCAGTCGATGGAGGGTGCCCTGGGTAATATCTCTAAGTCGATTGAGACCAAGTTGGACACTGCGGCAGCGACTGGGATTCCTTACAAGGAGGTCTTGGATAGCGCTGTGCAAGTGGTCACAGAGCGGGCACGGATGCTGCCCTCGTTGGCTGCCAAGACAGCCCTCATCGATACCCTCCGAGGAATAAAACTTCCAGGGGGTAACCTGGCTATGAATGACGGGGAGTTCCTCAGCAAAGTGGCCAAGGCCCAGGAGGACATCATCAACCAACATCACAAGCAGGAACTAGACGCCTTGAACCAGGAGAAGCTGGAACGGGAAGCCAACGCCGACAAGATTATTGACCAGATGGTTATGGATTCACAGGCAGGGAAGCTCAAGGGAAAAGGCACAGACTACCTACCTAGTGGAGGGGTCACTGGGGCGGTGGATGTTGATGCAGTCCTGTCTGAGTGGTCTAAGCTCAGTCAAGTTGATGGGGGCAACCTTGGGGAGAAGGCTACCGACTCTAAGGTGGCCGACCTACACATTAAGGCAAACTCAGGCCAGTATACCCCATCACAGATTATCCGCGAGGGTGCAGCCTCCGGTATTCCCACTGAGTCTGTACTTTCAGCAGCCCACACGGCTTCTGCCATACAGCAGCGTAATCTTAGTAACTCTAAGGCCTCTGCGGTCCCTGGTGCCCTTATCAAGGAGTTCAAAGACCGTATTGAGGTTGGCAATCTGACCCATGCCCAGGCAATCAAAATTCCTGGGGCAGATTATAAATCGGCGGGTAGAGTACTTGAAAATACTTTGAAGTCAGTGTATGGTGCTAAGTATAGGGCTGCCATGGACCAGTGGTTAGAGAAGAACCCTGGGGCCACTCCAGCCCAAGTAGACCATCAATCAAGTGTGGTCTCAGAGCAACTATGGGCACAGGCTTCGACAGCCCAGGCCCAGTTTCTATCGGGGAGATTATCCTGGAGTAAACTTCAGGGAGGCAACTCAGTAGATTCTATCGGGTACACTGCACCAAAGCAAACGACACCTGCCAGGTACAAAGCAGAAAACCGGTGGATGAGTGACCAAGCAGCTTGGAAAGAGGCTGTAGCTGGCTACAAAGACCCTAAGAATCCCAATGGCCCGTTAGTTGAGTTTGTGCGTACAGCGTTGAGGAAGAGTGGCATGGAAGGGCGACTGCTGCGAGTTATCCGCCAGCAACCACCCGAGTACTGGCTACACAGCTTAGAGTCTAAGGGCTTTAAGACGTGGAGAACGCCACCAGCAGCCATTCCAAAGCCGAAGCCCTCAAACAAGCCCTCCTCGCAACCTAAGAGGTAATTCTGGTGGATACTCAAAAACAAACACAAGATATCCAAGTGGATACCTCTGGAGCTGGGGTTGAGGCTGCCGATGATGAGCAGTTCTTTGACCCTACTGAGGCTATCGCTGATGACTTGCAGCAGTCCTACGACCCAGAGGATGACATCCTGCCCTGGAACAGAGGAGCTGCTTTACAGGCACGTATTGAGAGTACCCAGGACCTCCCGGCGGCTGATGACCTGAGTAAAGCTACGGGAAGGCTCACAAAGGACATTGTGGCGGGTGGTGCCAGTGCTGCTGTCGGGGTTGGGAATCTCATAAACGCTGCGTGGACTGCCGGTGCCCGAGCCTTGGGTCAGCGACTCACAGGGAAGACGGGCGAGGAGCTGGCTGCGGAAAACCCCCTCCTGTACGGGGATGCCAAGGCAGAACTCCCTGACTGGCTAAAGCCAGATAACTTAGAGAGCGGCCTGGTCCAAGGTGCCACTCAGGGTGCAATCGCATGGACGGGCCTCGGAATAGCGTCCAAGCTGGCTGAGGGCTTAGGTGCCATCACCGGTATATCCGGGGCTGTACAGAACTCGGCGTTGGCTACTAAGTTAGGCCAACTCGGAGAACAGGCTGCGGCTGAGTACCCTCATTTAACACGACTGGCCCAGACCACCATGGAGGCTATAAAGCTCCAGGGGGCCGACGCTGTGGTGAACTTTACAGCGTTCGATGGGCATCAGGGTAATATTATGAACCTGGTGCAGGATATGGCCGATGGAAACGCCAGTATTGTTGGCCAGGTATCAAGGTATATAAGCCGCCCTTTGGCTGTGCAGGCGGATGACAATGAGTTTGAAGCCAGGCTAAAGAACTCCATTACCGGCCTGCTGGGTAACGCTGGGGCCACCGCCATCATGAGTGCGGCCAAGATTGCTCGGGCCATACGCCGGGTAAAAGAGTCCGGGGAGAGCCAGGCCATTACAGAGGGGTTGAGACAGATTCAGGCCGAGGCAGCAAACCTCGAATCAGCAGCATCGGAAGTCTTCTCTGACACCCAGGAGACGCTGGACTACTTGATGGCCCAGCCAGCGGCAGATGCCACGGAAGCCGTAGTCCCACACCCTATGGACAGCCGACCACCTGTAGTGATTGAGGATGAGGACACTATCGGGGACTTCAATACGAAGTACTATGGCGAGGGTGCCAAGCCTTTAAACAAGCGCATTGCTGAACAGCGCCGAGCTGCTTTGGAGATGGCGGCACAGCGTGGCAAGCAGTCAATCGACGCCTTTGATTGGGGCCAGTTTCAAGAGAGTATCGGCTCTAAGTTTCAGGCCGGAGAGCCGGTAGTACTGCACGAAGAGCTGATTGATGCCCTTAAAGATGTGGATATCACAGATATTCCTAAGTTTCAAAAGCATTTTCGTAAGGTAATCAACGCCACCACTACGCAAATTAAACGCTACGTCTCAAACCCAGAGCAGGTCAATACGGCAAAACGAGTCCTGAGTGAAGATATCGGAGATGCTGCCCTTCGTGGTGAGCTCAATAGCGCTATCGAAGAGCTTATCACTAAAGGGGCCGACAGTGTGGCAGCAGTGCGGCAAGCTACCCTGGATATGGTTGGCCTGAAAATGATGGAAAAGGTTCTGGCCCACAAAGTTACTGAAGAGCTGGCCGCCTTCCATGATGCCAAACTCTTGGGTGCTACCGGGAGAAAATCTCAGGCAGCAGCCCTGGTCAACCAGTACCAAGAGACCTTCATGCAGGCCGACTCAATGCGTAGGATGCTGGCTTCAGAGGCTGGCCGGATGTTGCAGGCTACCCAGATTAACCCCTCCGATGGGGATTCAGTGGACCTGGTAAAACAGATATTAAAGCGAACCAGGGCCGCTGCGGATGCCGGGTCTCGGAGGCCCCTATCCGAGGATGAGCTTGGAGCTGCCGCTGCTGCGGCCAATGAGTTTATAGGCATAGACGGTGGCTCGGTAACTACCAAGGGGGCTAAGCACACGATGCAGTGGCTGAAGGCCTTGCAAATGAGTGGGCATCTTGGACTGTCGGTGGTCCGGGACACCTTCTACAATGCGGTTCTGTCTGGGATGGAGACACTGAAAAACATTGGGTGGGGTAACTTTATAAACCGCAATTACGACAGTGCCACCACTATTGTGGGTTCCATAGCCACGGCCAACGATAAAACACTAGCCACAGCCCTTGATGACGCTGTTGCCTTCTGGCGGTACCAGGCCGAGGGGGCTATGGGTGGCCTCAAGGTGCTTGCCACAGGGCAGCGGAGTAAATTTGACCATGCCCCTATCCTCCCCCGGACTGTATCGGCTGATGGTCTGAGACAGCAGTTTGGTGCTTCCTACTATGACCTTTTCCCCAACAAGGTTGGTCGGTTCGCTGACCAGTTTGTGGATAAGCTGGGCTCCGCCGTGAACTTCTCTGTGACCAGGGTTATCGGCGGCATTGATACTGTTATGAAAGTGTCAAACTTCCGAGCCGTTACCTACTCAGAGCTCAAGTCAATAGCTAGGGGTCAGGGCATTGTAGATGAGAAGGAGGCAGAGCGTTGGGTGCAGAAGCACCTGGGTACTGTCACCGAGGATATTATACGGGGCAGAGCCACTAATTTTCATCCCCGTAAGACTGGAGCCCCAGCCAGCCCGCTAACCTTGGAGCAACTGGAAACAATCAACCAGCGTATAGTTGGCCGCGCGGAACATGCTGCCCTGGCCCACCCCCTTGAGAAAGCCTCCGACCCATATTACCACCCAGGGTACGAGGTCAAGACCAAAGGAAAACGGCCTCATCAGTACACCAGTTCAGACCGGTGGGCTTTCCAGGTAATGCGTAGCTTTGACTCTACGATGAAAAAGCTGGGCCTTATTGGGACTGAGATGGCACCCTTTACTGGGACATTTATCAACTCAGCTCAGCAGGCAGCCGACAACATCCCTCTGTTGAACACGGCCAGCCCACACTTTCGGGCCAGGCTCCGTGGTGAGTACGGCCCAGATGCTCAGTCTAATGCGTGGGGGAAGCTCATTCTTGGGGCTGCCTTAGCTACGTCTGGCATCTGTATGGCGAAGGCTGGGGTACTGGCACCTGTGGCGGGGTCGGTCTCGGATAAGAAACAGAACAAAGCCCTCACCGGCCAAGACACATACACAATTCACTTAGACACCACCGAGTGGCCAGAGTGGTCCAAAGTGCCAGGGACTAACGGTGTGACACTCAACCTCCAACGGGGGGCACCTCTGGTGGATGCCATCTTCCTGCCTGCTAGGTTGTACCAGATTGGGTTTGGTCCAGAAGCTAACACCATGGACGGTCAAACGAAGCTCTACGCCAGCATTGTAGCCCTGTCAGAGGCGTTCGGCAGCGGTAGGATGCTCAAAGGGCTTATGGGAAGTGTGGACTCATTGGTCAATCCAAGCTACTCCACCCCAGATAACTTCTACCGGAATGTGGTCCTAGGGTTTAGTGGGTCGGTTGCCACACCCGGTGGCCGTATCAATGATAGCCTTACCAGGTTTACAGACCCCTATTACCGGGATTTCACCACCACCGGGAACTACTTCCAGGACCTTCAGGAGTACGCAAAGAGCCGGATGGTGGGTCTCAGTAACTCTGAGTCCCCGGTGTACGACTACTTTGGGAACCCCAGGCCCCGCGATGATTATGTCGGGGATACCCTCCCCTTAGCGGTGAATATCGCTAAGTTGGTAAGCTCGGTGGGTATTAAGTACACCGTGGATGACCCACTTGCGCTGGAGCTAGCTAGGTTGGGGCGCAATGGGCAAGCATTGACACCACCCAAGAAAACCCTATCGATTGAGGGAATCAAGGTTCCCATTGACAAGTTCACCGACAGCACAGGGAAAAGCCTCTGGGATGTCTACAACGAGAACTTTGCCAAGCTAACTCCACGTGGGCGGTTATCCGTCAACTATAACGGAGACGGGACTCGTAATGTACGAGAAACTATGAATGCTCTAATTAATAGCGAAGATTGGGCTATAATGCACGATTCCGTAGCATCGAAGGTCGCCGGGACTCGGAACATTTATGTCGGCTCCCGGTGGACCGCCCTCTATGGAATCTATGCTGAGGCCAAAGAGGAGGTAGAGTCCATGATGTTTGGTGGCCACGGTATGGCCCCGGACGAGCACTACTTCAACAACTTCTCCACCCCAGACGGTAAAACGCTACGGGAGTGGATAGAGCAAGAAATGACCCAGAAGGAACATGCCGCCGCTGACGGCTAAGAGCAGGAGTGAGAGATTGTGGGCTGGATTACTAGAACAGTTGCTACTGCCAATGGTAGCCAAACTACGTGGGCGCTGGGATTCCCCTACTTAGCCCAGTCGGATGTCAAGGTGTATTTTGGTACAGTCCTTCAGACTTCGGGGTACTCGTTCCCATCCGTGGGGAATATTCAATTCTCCGTAGCTCCGCCCAATGGGACATCCCTTGTGTTCCGGCGAATTACTGATAAGTCAGTGCTGGAGACCATTCAAAACGGTGGCACCCCGAGTACGGCAGAGCTATCGACAATCCTAACACGGGTTCAGTACCTGGTTCAAGAAGCCTCAGATGCTGCTATTGAGGGGTCTCTGACACTGACCTCAACGGCCTATGATGCCCAGGGTAATCGGATTATAAACCTGGCTGACGGAACATTGGCTACTGATGCCGTGACCAAACAGCAGTTGGACACTAAACAAGACCTAGACGCCACTCTGACCGCCCTGGCTGGTGTCAGTACCGCTGCTAACAAGCTCCCATACTTTACTGGGACGGATACAGTCGCGACCACCGACCTATCCGCCTTTGGTCGCAGCCTCATAGATGACGCCAACGCAGCAGCCGCCCAGACAACCTTGGGGCTGGGGTCTCTGGCCACCTTGAGTACCATCAATGATGGTAACTGGTCTGGCACTGACCTGGCTGTAACCAATGGTGGGACGGGGGCTTCGACAGCTAGCCAGGCCCGGACTAACCTCGGTCTTGGGCCTCTGGCCACAGCCAGCTCAGTTACTCCAGCCCAGCTAGACGCCACAGGTGGGGGTACGCCATCATCAGGGACATATTATCGTGGAGATGGGGCCTGGGGCTCCCCCGCTGGTTCGGGGACTGTGACCCAAGTTACCGCTGGAGGAGGCTTGGGGGGCGGGACTATCACCAGTACTGGGTCACTCTACGTCGAAGAGCCCATGACCGCCAAGAGTACCGATTACTCGATACTAACCACTGACCGAGGCTTAGGGTTTTACTCAACGGCCCTGGCCAACTATACCCTGCCCACCATTGCCTCTGTTACCAACGGGTGGAGAGTTAAGCTCAGAAATAACCACAGTGCCGCCATAACCGTAACTCGGGCTGGTTCAGATGTTATATATTACGCAAACACTAGTAGCACTTCGCTGACACTGTACCCTGGACAGTCTGTAGACCTGGTGGCCAGCTCTGCGGGGTGGCTCGTCTTCGGTCTCGTACCTACAGCCACTACCTCAGTGCAGGGGGTGGTTACGCAGGCCAGTGATGGGGAAGTCCGCCTGGGGGCAGACACGGCAAAATACCCCACCAGCCGGTCGATAGCGAGGGCATACGGGGCAAAAGGGACTGACATAGCCTCAGCATCCACAATCAGCATCCCAGCAGACGGTAACTACTTTGATATAACTGGGACAACCACCATTACCTCCCTCGGCAGCCCCAGCAATACAGTAACTGGGTGGGAAGTAACCTTCCGGTTTGCTGGTGCCCTGACCCTGACCCACAATGCTACCTCACTGATTTTGCCGAACGCCGGTAGCAACATCACCACGGCAGCGAATGATACTGCCACCTTCCGGTACCTGGGCTCTGGGAACTGGATATGCGTCAACTATACTCAGGCATCCGGGCCGGGTGGTCTACGGATATCGACATCCAGTAGCGCCAACGCCACTAGTGGGGGCAGCGTGACCCACAACCACAACCTAGGAGCAGAGCCTAAGTGCGTTTGGTGCGTAGCTGTGTGCACTTCCGCAGATGGTGGTTACTCAGTGAATGATATTCTCTGGTTTCCAGCGGTGCTCTGGTACAGGGGGACCACCACCAGCCACGGGTTCACAGCCAAGGTAGGGAATAACTCAAATGTCCTCTACTACGGAGCAGACGCCAACGTTTGGAAAGTGAGTGGACCGTCTGGGGATGTCAGTTTAGACAATACCAAGTGGTCCATCTACCACAAAGCTGGAGTGTAGGAAGTGATGATTACAGCATTCAAGTTTTACGCAACCCAGGATGGGCACTATGTTGGGGCCACCGACGGCCCTGACCCGTTGGGTGAGAACCTAGTAGAGGTTCCGTTCCCCCCTTCACACTGTAAGCAAGTCTGGAATGGCCAAGACTGGTCCCCATATACCCCTCCTGAGGTCCAAAAACGCCTAATTATGGAGAAGGCTATGGGCTCCCTACCGGCGGTACAGCGAGCCAAGCTAGCCTCAACCTTAGCTGCCGGGCAGCTCTTGATGGATGCCAACGACTCTGACGGGATGATGGCGCTCTTGGCTAGTACCTTTGATGGTGCTGACGGGGCAGAAACTGAGTTCCTCCAGTATGTTCAGGGGGTACTAACCAGTGGTAAATAGTAACTCAACCTCGGACCAACAAAGGCTATCACGGGTGGAAGACCTTGTGTTCAACCAAGCAACCACCCTGGCCACCATCGTGGCTAAGCAGGAGCTGATGGAAAACACACTGACCAACATCGATGGAACACTGAGGAGCCTCAGCGATACCATGATGTCTGGTGTAAGTGCCACTAAGGGGTCAACTGTGATGCAGAAGGTCCTCATAGGCGCTATAATCGTCCAAGGGGTACTGTCAGGTATATTAACACCTGAGACAGCAAGAAAACTCATCCACGGGGCTCTGGGAGGGGGTGGCTAGTATGCGTTGCTTCCAACACCATTGGGTACTTACTGGACAAGTGCAAGAGGTAGTACCGCCGCCAAACTTTAGAAATGATGGAACATTTTATGAGTTCAAGGTGCCCAGGATACACAAAGAGGCCCAGTGCTCCAATTGTGGGGAACGGCGATGGTTTAGACAGGAGGCTAGCTAATGGCCAAGTCAAAGAAGCGCTTCATAGATAATGAAGTGGTAAAAGAGAAGATAGCTCAAGCTCACATGCTCCAGCTAGACTTGCTCCTGGAAAAGCTGGAAGAGGGATTGATTGAGCCACAGGAAATGAAACTCTTGTGGGATATGGTTCGCGCCCACGGAATCGGCATGGATAACGTAGACGATAAGGTTCAAGCCGCCCTGGAGGCCCGTGAAAACTCGCTGGCCGCCCTAGACCTGGACTTAGGAATCGATGAGTAGCAAGTTTGAGCAACAGATACGGAGTGACTTCCGGTACTTCATGGCTGCTTTGTGGAAGGAGATTGGTTTTCCTAAGCCAACCCCTATGCAACTGTGGATGGCCGAGATTCTCCAGCACTCCACTGAGCCCCTACTGTGCATCTTGGGGTTTCGTGGGTTTGCTAAGACGTATATTACCTGTGCTTTCACAGCCTGGGTACTCTATAACAGTCCTTCCAAGCAAGTAGCCATCTGGGCATCCAACGAGACCAACGCTGGGATGAGCACGGCTTTAATCTTGGATTGGTTTAAAAACATAGAGTGGCTGCAGCACCTGTACCCCACCGGAGATATGGCGTCCTCGGAACTAGCCTTTGATGTAAAGGGAAAACCGGTCGGATTACGGGGGAAATCTGTGACAGCCTTCGGGATAACCGGCTCTATTACCGGGACCCGTGGGGATTTCATCATGGTGGATGACCCCGAGACCTCCAGCAATGGGGAGACAGCCAAGCTCCGGGCCAAGATTGACCGAGCAATGGCAGAGGCCGTCAACGTAAAAACTCTCTCAGGGAGAATCATCGTACTTGGGACGGTACACTATGAGGATAGTCTGTACCTCCGGTTGATTAACCAGGGATACAAGATGTATCTGTTCCCAATCTGTGTTCCATCAATGGAGACACAGCAAACCTGCTGGGACTACTACCCCCCGAAGGTCAAAGCAAAGCTGGAGAGTAACCCACCAGGTACCCCATTGGACCGATTCCCCCTGGAGGAAATAGAACATAGACGGGCCGCAGGGCTATTGTCCTTTGAACGCCAGAACCTGGTCAACCCGTTCAGGACGCTACTGACCCAGAAACCATTCAACCTCAGGAAACTAATCCTGTGGCAAGCCACCCCAGACAAGTTGCCCATCAAGTTCTTCCCATCAGAAGATGACCAGCTCATCCATGAAGAGGCAATGCAGCACAGCTCGGCTTCCATGTCTGATAAGCTCTACAAGCCCCACCGGGTGGAAGATACGATGGCCCCATACGACTACAAAGTCATGTGTATCGACCCTGCGGGGGCTGGGAAGGATGAGACGGCCTTCGCCGTGGTTGGTGCCAGCAGCGGTTATGCCGTGCTATTCTCTGTGGAGGGCCTGATGGGCGGGGCCACGGATGAAAACCTGGGCAGAATCCTTGAGGCGGCACGTCGTTTTGGGGTCAACGAGATTGCCCTAGAGAGTAACTATGGCCAAGACCTTTGGGCGGAGCTCCTACGAGCCAAGTACTGCCGGGATTATGGGCGTTTTGGCAAGGGTCCACAGGATGTCATCCCGATTACCACCTTCCGGGCAAAAACTAAGAAGGAAAAACGGATTATCGGGGCCTTAGACCCTGTAATAAACTTCGGCAGGCTCATTGTTTGCCCCGATGCCATCCGCACAGACTATGAATCGAGCAACAGACACCAGTCAGATAACCGCATAATATACCGCCTCACCTACCAATTGAGCTATTTCTCAGAAGAAGGGAACAAACTCGAACAAGATGACCGTATTGATGTCTTAGCATCCGCCATGGAGAAACTCAGCCCCTTCCTTACAGAACACCCAGATAACCGGGCCGAGAGCTATGATGACTACTTAATGCGTAAAGCCTTTGAAGAGGATGAAAAGCAGTTCCTAACCCCCGAAGAGCAGGCCAATACTGAGTTCTTCCTCCCGTGGAAGACTAACACTGGAGGGGGTCGGAGAGGCTTCGTTAAGACTCGGGGGGACTTTATCGGACTATGAGAATATTAAGGAGTTATTATGACACCTATATAAGGGAGAGACTATGGGAGGGAGGAAACTTGGAGGGGGTATAACTAAGATATAAAAAACCCAGATAACCTCTCAGGCTAAAGCCTAAGAGGGGTTGAGTAAGAGAGACTGGGGCTAGAGGTACTTAGATATAGAGACAGTACTAAGGCCCTATGCTCTAAGTCGGTAGACTATCCCACAGTTACCAGATAGGAGACTCAGATATGCCTTCAGGACAGATGGCCACAGATACGACCTACCCAAGTGCCACCGGTATTCCCTGTGGTGGAAGTGCTATTGGTTCCTCATTCCAGTACCCTAGAGTTACAGCCTCGTTGACCATCACGAAAACTCCCGGTGGTTCTCCAACCTATGACCTTCAAGCCGAGGTGGGTGATGACACCGACTCCTCAGCCACTCGGTGGGTTACCGTAGCCACTCTCACTGGCACCGGACATACCTCCGTGACGGTTTGTGCCAAGTCAATCCGCCTCAATGCGGCCAATGGTTCCTCTCCAGGCACCGGCAACAATACCCCACGGTATAACCTCAATGTGTGTCCCGACCCCAACTCCACCCGTGTAGGCACCCGCTAGTACCCAGGTGTAGTGAGAGATTGTAAACGACAATAAGGAGAGAGTACAGTATGCCTTCAATGACAGTGTTCGGGGCCTCAACTGTGAACCGCCCCTCGGATGCAGGCCTCCAAGTGGGCTTCAATGCATCCACAACTCAGTCCGGGTTCCGCCCGGAATATCTCATGGACGTGGATGTTATCCTGAGTGGCACACTCGGGGGTAGCCCAACGTTCAAGTTACAAGTCCAGGATGGCCCAACCGGTGATTGGGTAGACGTGGCTAATGGCTCCCTGAGTGCCCAAGGTCAGCTACACCTGCGGGTGTTTGGTGCAGCGGTACGCTTGGTTACCCACGCAGGTACATCCTATGGTGGTGGTGCCAACGTCCCCCGCTACTGGATGAACGTCACCCGGGTACTCACCCACGCAGTAGGCAAGGGGTACTAGGTACCCTGGCGCTCGAAGTCGGTAAGCCTAAGATTCCCTCCCAGGCAGGTTCTCAGCTTTCAACCTTGTGGGACAACCTGGGAGGTTAGCCCGAGCCCGCACACCACTTGGGGCTCACATGGCACTCTGGACAGCCATCCAGGCCCTGACACCAGGGGCCAGCAACCTAGGGATGCACCCCAGAGCCCCTCGTAGTGGCTTAAAAATGGGGTCTTATATCCGTGACCCTCAGCGTGGAGAGGCGGACGGCGATTTCCCCCCATGCCCCCTCAAACATTGGGCCGGTGGCTAAAAATGCCTCTATGCCTTGGCCTGCTTTGTTATCCGCCGATGTCATCAATACTAATGTATTGTGGACACAATGTCAATAGGCCGGTGGAAATATCTTTATTGAGAATGGTTCTCAGGTGTTGGTCTGTGTTCGCATTTCATCTGTAGGGCTTTGAATCCACTAGGTAATGGATGGACTTAGAGCGCTACCCAAGACTACAATCAAAGTATACCAAACCACGACCACATAACCACGTTGTTCTCTATCCATCATCTTATAGCCTCAGGGTATACCAAACCTTGGGGCTTTTTCCTTTGTCGGTCTACCGACCTTGAGCACCTACCGTCGCCCATCTTCTCCACTTTGTAAAGGACTGTAAAGGTGGATGGTTGACAACGATTAAAAAACAGTGTTAAAGTTACAAAGTTATCAAACGTTGTCAACAATACCAAAGGAAGGATAACAACGATGCTATCAGAAACAAGCTACACCAGGCAGCACCCAGACAACCCCAGTGTATTCATGCAACGGTGCCACCCTAGTGGGTATTACAAGGTTTTTAATATTGACGGACTATCAGATACGCAAGCTGTGTTTGATTGCTTTGATGACGCCCAAAGTTACTTTGAGGGACTAGCGGGCACGCCGAGACGGACTGTATTGTCTGCACGCTTGGTACGGTTTAGATGGTGTGAGAGTCCTGCAAAGGCAGCTTGGTATTATTACGACTTTGAGACGTATAAAGAGGCTTGCGACTTTTGGCAGCGCTTGCCAAAAACCGTAGTTACAGACTATGCGCCAAGTCGGCCAACCAAGCGAGTTGGTCTGTTAAAATGCGTGACGGTCGAACCAAGGGGGTTATAATCAATGGCTGTGACATACACTGATGCCGACTTAGAGCACCTAGACTACTTCGAGCTCCAATGTGATGGTGCTTGCACGATAGACCTTGCACGGTGGCACGATGTGAATATGGATGCCCCAACAATGAGGGATATCGAAGCAATTATCGACGAGCACGGCTCAAACGTTGCGGACTTTACCCAGGACGAGGGAACCACCGGCCCCTATACTTGGGTGCAATTGTACCAATGGTTAGGATACTAAGGCCATGGAACTAAACTATGCTTATATCTGGGATGGTGTAAAAGGGGCTTATATACCAATGATTGCCCATGGCACCTTCAAAGGTGTTCGAGTTGACTACCTGCCCATCGCAAGGTCAATCAATCAGGCCTTAGTGTACTTATGGGCCTTGGACTTTGTGGAAATTGTCGAGCCGCACCCTACTCGGGTGTACTTCTCACTAAGTAATAGTGACAAGGTAGGTAAGGGGACAAGGACACAACAAAGGAAAGCCATAGCCCAGTTATTAGAGCCAGAGTGCGGACCCGTAGAGTGGTAAGGAGGGATAAGAAA